>ULSV01006246.1_pt1 | contig 13780 bp, 9 predicted proteins | sample 1956991 | NCBI WGS metagenome assembly ULSV01 (sample SAMEA4835717, study PRJEB28245) | human gut metagenome | biome: gut microbiome; material: fecal sample | place: Denmark | collected 2008 | reverse complement strand
CGCCATAAACGCCGAGCTTCCCACCATCGCCAGCGACACTATGAGAAGTCCTGCGGCTCCCGTTATCTGAGCCGCCCGGCGCTTTTTCAGGAACGCTCCGCCGATGATAAGCCCGATAAGCACGCACAGAAGCGCGACCACCACAGCCGCTGTAACTCCGAAGAACGCCAGCGGCTGGGAATGCACAATGCTGTCGCCGCTGGCGGTGTAATCCACCGGAAGCTTCGCCGCGGAAAGAACCATTCCCGCGATAAGCATTGCGAGATCCAGACCGAACGCCGCCCCAGCAAATATCCAGGGCTTTTTCAGCAGGGACTGCCAACGGCTCTCCGGAGCCTTTTTCTTTGAGTTTCTCTTTCGGCTTCCCATTGTGAACCCTCCGTAACATCAGCGGAAAATCCGCCGTATTCAGTTCAGCACCGCGCTTTACCGCACGGTGCCGAATTTTTTAAACGTAATACTGCGCCTGAGCCGCGAACATCTCGGCGTAGATACCGCCGGGTTTGTGTACAAGCTCGTCGTGTGTGCCGAGCTCCTTGATCGTGCAGTCGGAGAATACCGCGATACGGTCGCAGAACTTGCAGCTGGACAGCCTGTGCGAGATGTACACCGCCGTTTTGCCGCCGACAAGCTCGTTGAACCGGCAGTATATCTCGTACTCCGCCACCGGGTCGAGCGCCGCGGTAGGCTCGTCGAGTATAACCACCGGGGCGTTCTTGAAGAGCGCCCTTGCGATCGCGAGTTTCTGCTGTTCGCCGCCGGAAAGCTGCACGCCGTCCTTCTCGAACTGCCGGAACATCATGGTGTCCCTTCCATGCGGCAGAGTGTTCACCTTGTCAAGAAGACCGACCTTTTCAAGCACTGAATCCACCGCCTCGGGAGTATCCTCCCTGCCAAGCAGCACGTTTTCCTGAACGGAGAACGCCAGCAGCCGGAAGTCCTGGAACACCACCGAGAACAGCTTCATGTACTCGTCGTAGTCGTAGTCGCGGATATTCACGCCGTCGAGGAGTATCTCACCCTCGTCCGTGTCGTAGAGCCGGCAGAGCAGCTTAATGAACGTGGTTTTTCCAGCGCCGTTAAGTCCGACTACCGACAGGCGCTCTCCCGCCTTGATCTTTATCGAAACGTTTTTCAGCACCTGCACTCCCGTGTTAGGGTAGGAGAAGCTGACATTCCGGAACTCTATCTCGTGCGGATTTTTCAGGTCCTCGACCTTCCGCGTGCCTTTCTGGAGGTACGGCGGGTATTCCATCAGCTTAACCGTTTCGTAGGCGTAGCTGCACCGCTTTACTATATCCTGAATATTGAATATCACGCCCTGGACTGCCTGGTTGACAGTTCCTCCGGCGGCAGTGAGCTGCGAGAACTGCCCGATGGTAATGCTCCCCAATATCGCGAGGATACCGAGATACAGATATGTGCCGAAATCTCTCAGGGCGGTCACGGTCACATCGAGGATATTCAGCGGGTAAAGTTCCTTTTCCTTGTCAACGTCGTAGCTTATCGTGCGCTTTATCTGCTCCGCCGCTTTCGCGATGAGCGTTCCCGCCGCGCCGTACAGCCGGATATCCTTTGCGAAGCGGATATCCTCCTGCTCGTAGTTTATGTAGTAATACACGCGGTCGACCTTTGAAAGCTCGCTGAACCACTTGACTTCAATTTTGTTCTTCTTCGCGTTGAGTATTGAGGAAACCGCCAGCAGCACGCCGATTATCAGCAGCAGCCAGGGTGCGGAAACTGCGAGTATAGTCACAACGCCGACTATCTTAATGACGTTAGAAATAATGCTGAAGAACTGCACGCAGATACCGTGCAGGCCTCCCGACCAGTCGATACCGTCGTTTGCCTTTCGTATCTGGTCGAGCGCCTGTTTGTTCTCGGTGAGCGCGAAATCTATCTCCATGCAGCGCTCCGCGACCATTTCGCGGGAATAGTTGAGGAACTTATCCTCGAACCGCTCGAGATAGATAGTGAGCTGCGTCCCGGCGGTGCCGACCGCGATATCAAGCCCCACCATCAGCGCCGCGTACAGTATTATCTGTATAACGCTGCGCTCCGGCTGGCAGAGAGCGTCCACCAGCAGCGGCAGGAATATCAGGTCGATGAACGGCAGTACCGCCTGCACGATTACGTTTATCACCGAAACGATGAAGTACCGCTTGCTGAGCTTCCATGCCACCGGCAGGTAGAATTTCAGCGTATTCAGCACTGCATTTTTTTTCTCATTCTTTTTGGAATTACTCACGGACAACGCCCCCTTCCTCTGCGGGAACGTATTCCGCTCCGTCCTCAATGTAGTACTGCGCCTGCACGCGGAACATCTCCGCATATGCGCCGTCCTTTTTCAGCAGCTCGTCGTGGGTGCCGTACTCCACCATTTCGCCGCCCTTGAACATCGCGATGGTATCGCAGAACCGGGTCGACGAAAGCCTGTGGGATATGTAAACGGCGGATTTTTCACCTATCATGCCATCGAAGCTCTGATACAGCCGGTATTCCGCGAGGGCGTCCAGGGCCGCTGTCGGCTCGTCGAGCACCACCACCGGGGCGTTTTTGTACAGCGCCCTTGCGAGCGCCATTTTCTGCTTCTCGCCGCCGGAGAGGTCGACTCCGTCGTCGTAGAGGACTTTCAGCATCTGGGTGTCGATTCCCTTCGGCAGTTTGTCGAGCTTATCGCCCATACCCGCCGCACGCAGGAATTTCTCCGCTTTCTGTTTGTCGGTGTTCTCGGTGAGCTGCATTGAAACGTTCTCGCACAGCGGGAACGCGAACACCTCGACCTCCTGGAAAGCAGGGGAGAACAGTTTGAAATACTCGTTCCGGTCGAACTCGCGGATATCTATGCCGTTGCAGAGTATCTGACCCTCAGTAACATCGTACAGCCGAAGAAGCAGCTTTATGAACGTGGTTTTTCCCGCGCCGTTCAGTCCAACTACCGCAAGGCGCTGCCCGGCGGTGAACGTGAGGTTCAGATTTTTAAGCGCGTAGGTTTCCTGACCATTGTAGCGGAACGAAACGTTTCTGAATTCAAATGTGTAGCCGTCCGCCTTGGGTATGGGAGTATGCTTTTCCTGAAGCTCATCGGCGTTTTTGATGTCCATGTAGCTGCGGAAATCGTCCGTTTTCGCGGAGTGCTCCCGCATTCCGCCCAGCGACTGAAGGAACTGGCTGACGTACATAGAGAACGTGATAGCGCTTCCGGTGTACAGCGTGAAATCGCCGATGGACATGCCGTTGAAAAGCATGTCGTAAATGAGCCAGCCGTAGATTATCACGTTTCTCACAAGCGCGACGCCCTGCGAGAACCATGTGTTCCAGCTCCAGTAAACACGGGACTGTATCCAGTGCTTCAGCTCAATGTTGTTGATGTCCTTATACTTGCCGAGCAGCCACTTTTTCATTCCGTACAGCCGGATATCCTTGGCGTAGGTGAAGTCGGTGGAAACCTCCTGCATGTAGTTCATTTTGCGCCAGTGTGGAGCCATAGCGTCCCACATGACTTCCTTATCCTTTACGCGGATATAGTCGAAATACTCGAACTGAATGAACGACAGCACCGCGATTATCAGCACCAGCCAGCCGTTGAATGTGAAGATTATCCCCACTGCGGTAATTACCGCGACAAGCTGCACCGCAGTCGACCACATGTTCGACATGAGTGCGCCTATGCCCATCCACTCGCCCTCGACGGCGCGCTTTGCCTTCTGGAGGCGGTCGAGCATGTCGGGATCCTCAAGCTGTTCGTACTGCATGGTCATTGTTTTTGCGATGCGCTCCTGCACGAGGGAGTTCCTCGTTACAAGGAAGCCTATGCGCAGCTTCTTTGCGGAAAGTGTGTTCAGCCACATCATGACGAATTCCACCGCCGTAGTGCCTGCGACCAGCCACAGCAGCGGCGTAATGTCATGACCGGAGGTCCCCGCCTGCTGGGTTATCATGTCTATTACCAGCTTCGCGATGACCGTCCAGATATATGACATGGAGGCTCCGGCAATGCCCCCTAAAAGCAGGAACGCCACCGTGCTTTTCCGATAGCGCAGAAAAGCCCTGATGATGTACCCACAGTTGCTGATAAGCCCGTACTCGTGGTGTAGCTCATCAGTCTGCTCTGTTTTTTTCTTCCTTTTAAATAGCATGTTGATTCTCCAGGGAATAGAGAGCAGCAATTAAATTCGGAATTCTGAATTCGGAATTCGGAATGAGTGTGCCGCTTCGCGGAATATTACAAAAGAATCGCAGAATGCAAAGCAGTCACATATGGGCTTTCGCCGTATTTTAACTGTTCGCAATTGCATGCAATTTTGAAATATTGACCGCGGAGCGGTCTCCGAAATTCCGAATTCCGCATTCCTGATTCCGAATTTGCAACTCAGACTTCAACGTCTGCTTCGTAATCTACTCCGTCTATTCCAAAACCAAACAGCTCATAGAAATCCTTCCAGTAGCCTTCAATATCGGTATATTCCTTGAAATTATCGGCGTTAAGGATATTCCAGAGCTTCGTTACCTCGTCCTGGATCTCGGGCTTCATCTCGAGGTCGTCAAGACGTATTCTTCCTTCGCCGTCAACTGCGCCGGATACCGGCTTCCCATCTGCGCCGAACTTTTCAGCGAACAGGCGGTACATCTGCTCGATGCAGCCCTCGTGTACGCCCTTCTCCTTCATCACCTTGTAAAGAATGGAGATGTACAGCGGAACTATCGGGATAGCCGCGCTGGACTGTGTAACAAGAGCCTTGTTGACGGAGATGTACGCTTTTATTCCGTCTGCGGCGTATTTCTCGGTTATTTCCTTCGAGGTCTGGAAAAGGTGAGCCTTCGCTCTGCCTATGGAGCCTTCGAAGTACATCGGGTGGGTAAGCTCCGGACCGATATACGAATAGGCAACGGTAACGGCGTTGTCCTCTATTGCGTCAGCAGCTTTCAGCGCGTCGATCCATGCCGCCCAGTCCTCGCCGCCCATTACCTTTACGGTGGCGGTTATCTCGTCCTCGGTGGCAGGCTCGATGGTGACTTCGGAAACGGTGTTGTTCCGAAGGTCGATAGTTTTGTTGGTGTAGGGCTCTCCGGTGGTCTTGAGCACGGAGGAATAGGTCACGTCGCCGACCGTCCTTCTCGGAGCGGCGAGGCTGTATACAACGCAGTCCACCCTGCCGAGGTCGGACTTGATGATGTCGATGACTTCCTTCTTGCACTCGTCGGAATACGCGTCGCCGTTCACGGTTCTGGCGTACAGCCCGTCGGCCTTCGCATATTTCTCGAAAGCCTGGGTGTTGTACCAGCCGGAGGTACCGGTCTTGTTGCCGCTTGCGGGTCTGTCGAACATTACGCCCAGCGTAGCGGCTCCGCCTGCGAATGCAAGGGAAATGCGGCTTGCAAGTCCGTAACCCATGGAGCTTCCCAGCACCAGGACCTTCTTCGGTTTGAAACCGTTGTCCTCCGCCTTCTTTGACTTAACGTAATCTATCTCAGACTTAACGACTGCCTCGCAGCCCACCGGGTGAGCTGTGGTGCAGATGAATCCTCTGACCTTTGGTTTAACTATCATAGTGATACTCCTTCCCCGCAGTACGGCAAGACACGTGTGCGATACTGCGCTTTAAAAATTGAAAGCTGCGGACTTCCGCAGTGCGTACAAAGTTATTTTACCATAAAACGCCGGGTTTGACAAGGGGTAACGTGAGAAATTTTTGGACTTCTGATTTGAAGCTGACTTCAGCGGGGATATAAAACGGCAAACTATTTGAGCGGCCGGAGCTTAACGTTAATATGGTCACCTCTAAAAACCTCATGTGAGCGAAAATGTGCAGTGCGCGCCATCTTCGTCGTCAAACCTCCTCGTAAGGCATACAGCCTTACTTCGTCGGCTTTCCTAGAATCTGGCACACCCCGCCCATTTTTGCTTTTCACACCGGTTTTTAGAGGTTCCCATATGTAATTCCGGAGTTATTTGTGTTTCAGAATTCTTAGCCTGATAAAATATTTTTTCTCTTGACAAAAGTCCGAATTCGGATTATAATAATAAAGTTCATTTGAGAAACGTCCGGATTCGGACTAACTAACAGGAGAGACGAATTGAAGAACAAAGAAAAAATGGAGAACCAGCCGCAGAGCAAGACAGAACGTGCGATCGCGGCGTACAACAGTCTGTGGAAGGAACAGAACGAGATATATTCCGCAGCTGCCAGGAGCTTCGGGCTGTCCGACAGCGCGATGTGGATACTGTATTTTCTGAGGCTGAACAACGGAACATGCCAGCAGAAGGAGCTTGCAAGCTCCCTGTCGCAGCCGAAACAGACCACCAACAGCGCTGTAAAGCAGCTCGAGCGCGGCGGATACGTCACGCTCAAGTGCGGCTCTGACCGCCGCTGCCGCCTCGTGGAGCTTACGCCAAAGGGCAGCGGGCTTGCCGTGAGTACCTCCGATCATGTGATAGCCGCCGAGCGCGAGACCTGGGGCGACTTCACCGAAGAGGAACAGGACAGCCTGATAGAGCTTCTGAGCAAGTACAACAAGAGACTTAAAACGAGAATGGAGGAGAAAAATGAAAAATAAAGACGTAATTCAGCTTTCGGATCACTTCACGCTTCCGCGGCTCATGCGATTCTGCCTGCCGTCGATAGTGATGATGGTCTTTACGTCTATATACGGAGTCGTTGACGGATATTTCGTGTCAAACTTTGTGGGCAAGACCGCGTTCGCTTCGGTGAATCTGGTGATGCCGTTCCTGATGATACTGGGCGGCGTAGGATTCATGATAGGAACAGGCGGCAGCGCGCTGGTCGCAAAGTGCCTCGGTGAAAAGAACGAGGAGCAGGCGCGCCGGGTATTTTCAATGATGATATACCTGACGTTCATACTGGGCGTTACGCTGTCGGTGCTCGGAATCGTGTTCGCTGAGCCGGTGGCAAGGTTCCTCGGCGCAGATGAGGAGATGCTTGCAAACTGCGTGACATACGCCCGCACCTGCCTGATATTCAACACGTTTTTCATGCTGCAGAATGTGTTTCAGAGCTTACTTGTGACCGCAGAGCGCCCCAAGCTGGGACTTGCCGTTATAGTTGCCGCCGGGCTTACCAACATGGGACTTGACGCGCTGTTCATTGCAGGGTTACAGATGGACGTTACTGGCGCGGCGCTCGCGACAGGTCTCAGCCAGACAGTTGGAGGACTGCTGCCGCTGTTTTTCTTCCTCAAAAAGGACAATGGAAGCAAGCTGCGTATCGTTAAGACACCCATGGAGCTGCGTCCGATAATCCAGGCGTGCAGCAACGGCGCTTCAGAGCTTATGACAAACATCTCCTCTTCGATAGTCAGCATGCTGTATAATCACCAGCTCATCAGTCTTGCCGGACAGAACGGAATTTCCGCGTATGGAGTGCTGATGTACGTGCAGTTCGTATTTGCAGCAATATACATCGGATACGCCATCGGAACCGCGCCGATCGTGGGTTATAACTACGGCGCCCAGAATCACGCGGAGCTTCACAACATGCGCAAAAAAAGCACTATACTTACGCTCAGCGCCGGAGTTGTAATGGTGGGACTGGCTCAGCTTCTCGCGGCTCCGCTGGCGCATATTTTCGTGGGCTATGATAAGGAACTGTTCGATATGACAGTACATGCGTTCAGGCTGTTTTCGTTCACGTTCCTGTTCTCGGGGTTCAATATATTTACCTCGTCGTTCTTCACTGCGCTGAACAACGGTGCGATATCCGCGGCGGTTTCGTTCCTTAGAACACTAGTGTTCCAGCTTGCCGCAGTGCTTATCCTGCCCGTATTTTTCGATTTGGACGGTATCTGGATATCTGTGGCGTTCGCGGAGGTCTGCGCGTTCGTTATTTCGCTGATATTCCTCGCGGCAAAGAAGAAAAAGTACAATTACTGACTAGGAAAACTATAATTTAGCTGTGTAGTGTGCTTTCGAAACAGTCCACCGGACTGTTTCGGAGGATAGTCACGACTAGATTTTATATGTTGCTTGTGGGGGAAAACTCTTGTTTTCCCCCACACCCCTTTAGCGCTTTTGAACGTTTTGACTGCGCGCCGGCGCGCAGAGTAGCCGCACTCCGTGCGGAGTGTTTCGCCTGACGGCGACAAGGGCTCCGCCCTTGACCTGCAAGGGGGACGCGTCCCCCTTGACTCCCGATTTGGGATTGCAGTAAGCGGAACACTACGCCGCTAAATTATAGTTTACCTCCGAATATCATTACTATCGCCATTTCTTCAATATACATGATACACAAATTCGTTCCCCAATATTATCGATATTTGTATAAAATCATAAATTTCACTTGAAAATTTTTACGGAATATGTTATAATTATAACATAAGGAAAGGAAGCATGACATTCTGCAAAGGAGTGGACCATTATGACAGTTTTCACCGGCAAAAGCGTATATGACGCCGCTGTATGCGGTCTTATCTGCATTCTCAGAAAGCCGAAGCTGTCCGCAGAACGCATGCACGTTGACGATATATCCACGGAACTAAAACGCGTCGAAGCCGCACGTATCGTTGCCGCAGAACAGCTCCAGCAATTGTACGAACTGTTCCTGGACAAAATCGGCGAATCAAACGCCCAGATATTCAACATTCACATGATGATGCTGGAGGACGAAGACTACAACGGTTCCATAGAAGGCATGATCCGCTCCGAGCAGGTCAACGCAGAATACGCCGTTGCACGCACTTCCGACGTATTCGCGCAGATGCTCGAGGCAATGGACAACGAATACATGCGGGCGCGTTCTGCCGATGTCCGCGACGTTTCAAACCGCCTCCTCTCAATACTCACCGATACCCCCATGGATTTCCCGTGGGTTCCGGAAAACTCCGTGGTGTGTGCCGACGACCTCACCCCAAGTGAAACTGCAGCTCTAGAACGCCGGAACATCGCCGCGCTCGTGACCGCTCATGGCTCCGCGATATCCCATACCGCGATACTTGCCCACAGCATGAATATTCCAACGGTTATCGGGATAGGCGACGAATTCCTTGCGAATATACGCCCAGGGGAGCAGGCGTTGGTAGACGGATTCTCCGGCGAAGTTATCCTCGAGCCGGACGCCGGGGTTCTCAGCAAACTGACCGCTCCGCAGGAAAAATCAACGGATACCTCCGAGGGAACGCACACAGCAGATGGAACGCATGTTTCGATATACTCAGTGGACGATCCGTGCGCTCCGCTTCCGGAATATGCCGACGGGATCGCAGTGTTCGGCTGCCCGCTGCTCAGCGACGAAACGAAGCAGTACGAATACTACCGCGCTATCGCAGAGCGCACTCCGGACTGTCGGGCTATCATCAGAATGCCGGTTATAAGCCCTAAAGACCCCGACCGCCAGATCAAGTACGACCAGCAGATACGCGCCGTATTCCGTGCGGCGTCCCACGGAGAGCCTGGGATATTGTTCCCGATGATAACCAGCGTGCCGGAAGCGCGGAAAATCCTTGCGGCGTGCGATGACGCCAAAATGGAACTCCGCGCGGAAGGAGTGAAGTGCTCCGAAAACGTCAAGATAGGCTTCATGGTGGAGATACCCGCCGCTGCGATTATAAGCGACTGTCTGGCTCCAATGGCGGACTTTTTCATCATCGACAGCGATAGTATCGCACGGCACACTCTCGCCTGCTACGAGGAAGACTGTTTCTCACCGGATTTCGCAGACGGTCAGCTTGAGGCCGTAATGCGGCTGATAGGAAACAGCGCCCGCAACGCGGTGAAGAACGGAGCGCGAATAGGAATCTGCGGCTCCCTTGCTGGAGACACCTCGCTTACCGGGGATTTTCTCAGAATGGGTATCGACAACTTCTGCGTTACGCCGGACAGGCTCGCAGAGGTAAGAAAGCGCGTCACCGAAGTAGACCTCGAAGTATAACCTTAATCATACAGCCACAATTCGATAAAAAAGGACGGCTTTTGCGAAAAGCCGCCTTTTTTTGGCCTTGTGGATCCTGACGTCATGGACTGCTAGCTGATATCTTCGCTGTCGTGACGCTCCCAGGTGCGGTCGCTGATAATGTACCGCGGACGTTGCTTTACTTCCATGTAGATTTTCCCGATGTATTCGCCGATAACTCCCACCGAGATGAGCTGAACTCCGCTTAGGAAGCAGATAATGCATGTTGTGGAAGCCCACCCCATTACGGTTTTTCCGAGGATAGCCTCCACCACCGCCCAGATTATCCCGATGAAGCTGATGAATGCCACGAAAACTCCCATGCCGATTATCATTTTGATGGGCTTTATCGAGAGACTGGTTATTCCGTCGAACGCCAGAGCGAGCATTTTGCTGAGCGGATAATGGGACTTTCCCGCCGCGCGCTCGCTGCGCTCGTAGTAGACGCTGGTGCTCTTGAATCCAACAAGCGGAACCATTCCGCGGAGGAAAATGTTGACCTCCTTGAATTTCGCCAGCTCCTGGAGCGCACGGGAGCTTATCAGCCTGTAATCCGCGTGATTGAATACCACCTCGGCTCCCATGGAATTCAGCAGTTTGTAGAAGCTCTCCGCGGTGAAGCGTTTGAAGAAGGTGTCGGTGTCCCGCTTGGAGCGCACTCCGTAGACTATCTCGCAGCCTTCAAGATACGCTTTTACCATTTCGTCCATCGCGTTGATGTCGTCCTGACCGTCGCAGTCAATGCTTATTGTGATATCGCACATATCCTTCGCTTCCATGAGACCCGCCAGCACGGCGTTCTGATGTCCGCGGTTGCGGCTCTGGGCAATGCCGATGTAGTGTTCGTCCTGGTCGGCGAGCTGCTGGATTATGTTCCAGGTATCGTCCTTGCTGCCGTCGTTTACGAACATCACGCGGCTGTCGCCGGAAATAAGCCCTTCGGCGGCAAGCTGGTTTATTTTCGCAAGGAACTGCGGTGCAGTTATAGGAAGCACCTCCTGCTCATTGTAGCAGGGGATAACAATTATTAGTCTGGGAATCATTTTGTCCTCTTTTCGTATTGCCGAAGTAACTATAGACATTATATCATTCCGGGTGTTCTGTGTCAAGTAATTAAGTCAGAAAGTAAGCAGACGCAGAATTCAGGACTTGACAACCGCCCTCAAAAATAGTATCATATTAGTGTAAATTAATTATTCCAGGAGGACATAAAAATGACTATAATTCTTGCAGCGGACAGCGACTGGGCAATCGGCAGAGACGGCGGACTTCTTGCGCATATCCCGGAGGATATGAAGTTCTTCAGAGAAACCACTGCGAATTCCACGGTAGTTATGGGTCGAAAGACCTGGGAGAGCATAGGCGCTAAGCCGCTTCCCGGGAGGGTAAACTGCGTGATCTCCCGCAGTGTGAAGCAGCTTGACGGCGCGCAGGTATTCGGAAGCGTTGAGGAGTTCCTCGGGTTCGCTGAAAAGGCGGAGGGCAAGGTGTTCGTGATCGGCGGCGGCGAGATATACCGTGAGCTCCTGCCGTACTGCGGCGAGGCGTTCATCACGAGAATCTACGAGAGCTTTAACGGTGATGTGTTCTTCACAGACCTCGAGCACGATAGGGATTGGGAGATCGTCGAGACCTCTCCGGTTATGAGTTCCGAGTGCAGGAATATCAGATTCTTCCACTATATCAGGAAGAAGTGATACCGCAATTTTGATTTGCTGAGAATATGAGCTGGCAAATTGTTGTTTGTGGGTGCATTATTCTTCCGAAACACCTCATCGGACTGTTTCGGAGGACAAGTGCGACTATATGTTGCCTGCGGGGGAAACCTCTAGGGCGATACCCAAATGTAGTCTGCCGCGCAAAAAACTGACAGGCAAAATACAAGAAAAGAAAATCAACAAAACGGCTTGAAAAGAACGCATAAAGTAACACTTATTCAGAGCTGTTTTTTTTCAGACCCATGAAAACGGCGCGGATTGAATGTTCTGACGCCGTTTTTGCATGTCAGCCAACTGGTTGGTTGACGCGATCTATTTCGTTCGTTTCGTCCGTTTAACAGCAAAAAAGCGCCGAAAGTGATTGACAGCCACTCTCGGCGCTCTTTATAAATCCCCACGAAACGCACATCATTCCGGATCCGCTCATTCCCCGAGCTTATCGCTCGCGGAAAACAGGCAAAACGTATACACCGCGGGCATTGCCAGCACGATGATATCTCCGAAATTGAATATTCCCTTCGAAATGCTGCATATCAGCGAGATTATCGCCATCACGGTCATGAATGCGCCCGCAGTGAGCGCGCTCCTGATCACCTTCATTCCGTGACCCTTCACGGCGCGCAGCCCGCACACGCACATCACGCCGAATCCCAGCGCAACTATCAGCATGCTCATCAGGTTGCCCAGGTACCCCATGAATCCGCCCCCGCGGGTGATAGAGAACATCGCGAACCGGAAAAACCAGCTATTCCCGTTGAAAAGGACCTGAATGTTCAGTATCACGGAAAGCACGGCTACAAGCCCGCTCAGCAGTGAAAGCGCAGTTATGGTTTTCTTCATTCCGTCACCCCATCAGAGCGCCTTGAGCGCACGCTGACCTATGTCATTGCGGTGATGAGCCTTTTCAAATGTAATGGCTTCGACCGCCTTGTAAGCCTTGTCCAGAGCTTCGCGGAGGTCAGAGCCGGTCGCGGTCACGCCGAGAACTCTGCCACCGGCGGTGTAGTACTTTCCGTTTTCCAGCTTGGTTCCCGCGTGGTAAACGTATGCCAGGGGAGACTGTCCTTTCTCGTCCAGACCGGAGATCTCCTTGCCCGTCTCGTACTTCTCAGGGTAGCCGCCGCTTGCGATAACCACGCACGCGCAGGACTTGTCGCTCCACTTGATGTCGAGCTGATCCAGCTTCTCTTCCCATACCGCTTCCATGATGTCGACAAGGTCGGTCTCCAGCAGCGGAAGAACTACCTGGGTCTCAGGGTCGCCAAAGCGGCAGTTGTACTCTACGACCTTCGCGCCGTTCGGGGTCAGCATAAGCCCGAAGTACAGGCAGCCCTTGAACGGACGTCCTTCCTTCTGCATTGCGGCGATGGTCGGCTTGAAGATCTTCTCCATGCACTCCGCCTTGAATGCGTCGGTGTAGCAGGGGTTCGGAGCTATCGTGCCCATTCCGCCGGTGTTCAGACCCTCGTCGTTGTCGTTGGCGCGCTTGTGATCCATGGAGGATATCATCGGCTTTACAGTCTTGCCGTCGGTGAACGCCAGAACTGTGACTTCCGGACCGGTCATGAATTCCTCGACAACTATCTCGCTGCCGGATTTTCCGAACTTGCCGTCAAGCAGCATGGACTTTACAGCCGCCTCAGCCTCTTCAAAATCCTTCGCGATGATAACGCCCTTGCCGAGCGCCAGACCGTCGCACTTGATAACGGCAGGGTAGCTGTTCTGCGCCTTTATGTACTCGATCGCCTTGTCAGCGTCGGTGAAGGTCTCGTAGCCCGCAGTGGGGATACCGTACTTCTTCATCAGCGCCTTTGAGAACACCTTGCTTCCCTCGAGGATAGCGGCGTTGGCGCGGGGTCCGAAGGTTCTGAAGCCCGCTTCGTTGAGCCTGTCCACCATGCCCATTACAAGGGGATCGTCGGGAGCCACGAAAACAAAGTCGGGGTTCAGCTTCTTTGCGAGGCCGAGTATTCCGTCAAGGTCGGTCGCCTTGACCGGGAAGCACTCAGCCAGCGCGGAGATACCGCCGTTTCCGGGCGCAGCCCAGATCTTCTCTACCTTTGGAGACTTTGAGAGCGCGGTGATTATCGCATGCTCGCGTCCGCCGCCGCCTACTACCAGAATATTCATAAAACATTACGTCCTTTCGAAATAAAA
>ULSV01018336.1_pt1 | contig 13846 bp, 6 predicted proteins | sample 1956991 | NCBI WGS metagenome assembly ULSV01 (sample SAMEA4835717, study PRJEB28245) | human gut metagenome | biome: gut microbiome; material: fecal sample | place: Denmark | collected 2008 | reverse complement strand
ATCAAGAGCGGAAAAGGAAAATATAAACTTCTGAAACAGATCAGCGGCAACAAAAAAACAACCGTAACGGTCAAAAATCTGAAAAAGGGCACCTATTCCTTACGTATGCGTGCATGTGCCGGTGAGGTGAAGGGAACATATTCCAAAGTTGTGAAGGTGAAAATAAAATAGAGCAAAATAAAGGGAAAAAAGGAAAATTATGAAAAAGAAAAATGCAAATAAAATAACCTTGTATGAGGCGATATTATTTCTGTTTGTACTCATGACAGGCATTTTGAATCCTGGTTCGGACAGACATATCGTTTTTGCCGAAGATGCGGTGCAGGTTTCTTTTGAAGAATCTTATGCACAGCCTGGAGAAGTGCTTCATGCGAAGATAACAGGTGTGGAAGATATGAGCGGAATCACCTGGAAATGGTATGTCGGCAACGAAAAAAGAACTGGTACAGGGGATTTTTACACGCCGCAGACTGAAGATCTGCAGAAAATGATTCATGTAGAAGCAGTTGATGCGAATGAAGAGGTGCTTGGCAGTGCGGATATGTTTTTCAGCCGGATTCCGGTACTGTATGTAAACACAAAGAATGCACAGGATATCACCAGTAAAGAAACGTATTTAAAAGGGACGCTGAAAACACAGGGAAGCAAATCTTACAGCGAAGAAAGCGGATGGTATGACGGAAACATGCAGATCCGTGGCAGAGGAAATGCAACCTGGGGAAATCCGAAAAAACCGTACAAGATCAAACTGGATTCTTCTTTCAAAATGTTTGGTATGGGAAAAAGCAAGCATTGGGTACTTCTGGCAAACTACACGGACAATTCTCTTCTTAGAAATAAAATTTCCTATGATCTCTCAGGAGCCATGGGACTTCCGTATATGCAGTCCGTCCATGTGGAGCTGATTCTGAACGGAGTATATAAGGGAAATTATCTGTTATGTGAGCAGGTAAAACTGGAAGAAGATAAAATCGCAGTAAAAGGCTTTGAGGAAAAAGTCAAAGATACGGCAAAAGCGATCAGCAAGAAAACAGGTCTGGATAAAGACGAACTGGAAACTGCAATGATCGAAAATCTGGACTGGGTGACAAGCGACAAACTGACATTCCAAGGCAATACCTATACGGTTTCTCAGTACTGCGACAAAATTCCGACAACAGGAGGATTTCTCCTGGAGCTGGATTATTATGACGACGAAGTGTCACAGATCATTACACCGGGAAATAAGCGTGTGAAATTTAAAAATCCGGAATATGCAAAAACAAACAAGGAGCTTTACAACTATGTCTCAGACTATCTGACAGCATTTGAGGCAGCTATTGGTTCTGATGATTTCCATACTAGTTATCAGGGAGAATCCGTCCATTATTCCAAATTGTTTGACATGGACTCCATGATAAAATTCTGGCTGATCCAGGAGATTTTTTATAACTGGGATGGTATGAACAACAGCAATTATTTTTATAAAGATGTTGACGGACCGATGTATTTCGGACCGATCTGGGATATGGATCTGACGGCCGGAAATGCAGGAGCAAGCTCAGACAGTACCTGGCAGACATTTGGATTTGATTTCTGGCAGCATCCGAACCAGTGGTTTCGATCCATTACAAAAGATCCGTACTTTATTGTTCAGGCGTATGAGTATTACCATTCAATCCGTGATACCCTGATCGTACAGATGCAGGAAGAGATCACAACGCAGAAAGAGACTTTAAAAGAATCTGGAATTGCAAACAAAAAAATGTGGAAAAACTCCGATACATATACCTCTTCTGTGGATGGATTTGCAAACTGGATGTCCCGCCACATTGCATGGATGGATAAACAGTTTGAATCTCCGGAAAAAATGATCGAATCAATGGGTCAGTATAAGGAATATACCTACAGCCCGGATGACAGAATGAAAATCGAAGTAAACACGAAAAGTTCCAGAGCAGTTGTGAACGTGACAGCAACGACCGTAAACCGTGTGAAATGCTATGTAAATGGAAATTATGTCGGGGAATCCGAAGTGACGGCAGGAACAGCAATGTTTGAAGTTGCAAACGAATTTCTGATGAAAAACGGAACGTTAAATACGGTTCAGATTTTTGATGCAGATCAGATGGACAAATCCAATTTTGCGACGTTCGAAAAAGAGCCGCTTCCGGAGACAGTAGAAGGTGTGGTAACCGTAAAAGGAAAACCACTACTTGGAGCCATGCTGCAGGCAGACACTTCCGGAATGAATGTGGAAGCAGATACAATTCAGTGGATGGCAGATGATGAGAAACTGGAAGGAGAGACAGAAAGTACACTTTTTGTTACAGAACAGCTTCTTGGAAAACAGATTTCCGTCACGGTAACCGGAAAAGATGTCACAGGAGAACTGGTCAGTGAAAAACTGAGTGCAGTGACCGAACCGGAGGTTCAGAGCGAACATCTGATCATCAATCAGGTATACGGAGGAGGCGGTGCAGCCGGACCGGTATCGCACAGTTATATCGAACTTTATAATCCGACGAAAGAAACAGTTAATCTGGAAGAATACCAGATTGGTTACTGTTCAAACCGCAGCAGTAAAAAAGCCGGTTCTACAAACGGTGAGACTCGTTTCCTGAATCTGACAGGTGAGTTGCCTTCCGGTGCAAGTTATCTGATACGCTGTGCGGCAGAAGAAACAACGGATACAGTGCTTGCGATTACTCAGTTTGATCAGGAGTGGGAGCAGGTTATCGACAACAAACAGTATCAGGTTATGCTGAAAAAAGGCGATGCTGTTGTGGATGCTGTATCAGTGAATGAAGAACCGCTGGAGGGAAATGCACTTGTGAATCCGGAAAATGATGAGATCATTTCAAAGAACAAGTGCATCCGCCGCATTTCCTATATGGATACCGATCAGAATGATGAGGATTTCAATGTAATTAATCTGACTAAAGTTTCGGAAGATATCCAGAATGTGATTCGCCCGCGTTCGCTTGCAGACTATGTTCCGCCAGAGCCGGAACCAGAACCAAAGCCAGAGCCGAAGCCAGAACCAAAACCGGAAACTCCGGATACCGGAAGCAATCCAAAACCGGGAACTTCTGATACCGTCATACCGACGGCAAAACTGAATGCCAGAAAGCTGAAACTGCAAAAAGGAAAGAAGATGAAAGTGCTCAGACTGGCACAGTCTTCTGTTTCTGGCGATAAAATCGTAAAATTTACAACTTCCAATAAAAAGATAGTCTCTGTGGACAGGAAAAGCGGAGCAATCAAAGGAAAGAAAATCGGAAAGGCAACGATCACGGCGATCACAAAAAGCGGAGCAAAGGCTTCCTGCAAGATTGAGGTCGTGAAAAAGCCAGTCGCAACCAAAAGTTTTCAGCCGGCGAAAAAGAACGTAACTTTAAAGGCCGGAAAGAGCTGGAACATAAAATTAAAGAACAGAAAACCGCTGACTGCAAATGATAAAATTCTGTATGTATCGGAAAATCCAGATGTTGCAAGTGTGACGGCAGAAGGAAAAATTCGTGCACACAGAAAAGGAAAAACTGTGATCCGTATCAAAACGGTCAGCGGAAAGAAAGGTAAAATAAATGTGAACGTGAAGTAAAGGAGAGGAGAAGGCTATGCGAAAGACAGATAAAAAAGGGATGGCAAAAAAAGTAGTGGCAGTCTGCTTGAGTGCAGCTATGTGCTGCACAGGTGCAGTGCCGACAATTTCGACACCGTTCGTATACGCAGCAGAGGCAGATGAAACCAGTGCAGCGGATGAAGTGTTTGTGCAGGGGGCACTCTGGCAGTTCTATCCGGCCGGAGAGGAAAATGTCTGGTATGTCCGCAATTCAGGCAATGGAAAATTCCTGGGAAGAGATGAAAATAATAAAGTTGCATTGCTGGACGAACCATTTTCGGTTACGCTGGAAAAACAGGCAGACGGAACGATCATTCTTGATTTCGGAGGAACCAAGAGATACCTTTCGGTAGGAAGTTCGTATAACTATTCTCTCGGAGAACAGGCATATAAATATACACAGTTCTTTGAAAAAGTGCAGAATGGAACGCAGGTAGTCTACCAGAAAACATCGACGGTTACAGCCGGAAAAGAATACCTGCTTGCGATGGCACAGAAAAAAGCTTCCGGAACGACAGCGGAAGAAAGCAAACAGTATGCACTGACAAATGTATTTGGAGGAAGTTCTTCCGATCCGCGTATCATGCCTCTGATCGTAAATCTGACGGAAACCGGAACAGATGCAGACGGAACGATTTCAGATGACAATGTGCTGACATCACCATATGTTGCTTTTCAGGCACCGGAATATGGAAAAGCATTGCCGGATGCGGAAGTGACCGTTGCAGGCAGCAGCGAAGCAGAAGCAAAGACAGAAACCGTCTGGACTCCGGAAGCCGGGGCAGCTGGTGCGGGAATTGCTTACCAGGCAACAGTTAAAATTACGGCACAGGGCAATTATTCTTTTAAAGCGGCACAGCTTTCGAATTATATTGTTGTGGGTGGACAGTCAATTGCTCTTGCAGAAGGAGAGGCGACCCTTTCGGAGGATGGAAAAACGATGACGGTCAGCCACACATTTGAAGCGATCACCGATATCAGAGAGAATCCGGATTATACGGTTCCGACCGGACTGGAAATCAAAAAAGGACAGAAACTCGGGGACGTTGTTCTGCCGGAAGGTTTCACTTTTGAAGAAGATACAGAGACGGTTCTTGGCAGTGTAGGAGCATATAAATTCCATGTAACGTACACACCGTCTGACACGGAACATTACAAAACGATAGAAAATATAGAAGTTCAGGTAGATGTTCTGGAAGAACAGCAGGAATTTGAACAGGATCAGACACTCTGGATGTTTGAAAAGAATGAAGAAGAAGGCAAGTGGAAACTGAAAAATGTTGCAACCGGAAAATATCTTGCAAAAGAAGGAGAAGAAGCGTCGGCATATATTTCACTGACTGATGAGGGAACAGCATTTGCGGTGGTCAGAATGAAGACGGTACCCTGGTATTTGATTTCGGCGGAATCAAACAGCATCTGCAGGTCGGAAGCGGAAATCGTTTCTCACTTGGCGAAAAAACGTATCGTACCATGCTGGCGGTAAAAGAAAAGACAGCAGATGGATTTACCTTTACCAAAACATCTGTGATGGAAGAAGGGAAAGAATATGCAGTTCTGATGGCATACCGAAACGATGATGCGGGAACCGCAACAGCGACAAAACTTTATGCTATGTGTGGCAGTCTTTACGGAAGCGAATCCGATTCCAGATTGCTTTCCCATGAAGTTTATGTCAGAGACGGCAAACTTGCACTGATCAGCAGCAAAGAAGAAACCACAGAAAAAGAAGTGCCAGACTATACCGTTCCGCAGGGACTAACTGCCGTAAGCGGAACGAAACTCGGCGATATCGTACTGCCGACCGGATTTACTTTTGAAGAATCCGCAGATACTATTCTTACAGGTGCGGGAACATTCACATACCATGTGACTTATACACCGGAAGATACGGATCGTTACAAGATTGTAACCGGCATTGCAGTAGAAATCAAAGTCACAGAAAATATGAGCACTTTGACAGAAGCCGGGGCTTTTTGGAAACTGGAAAAGGGAGAAGAAGGTCAGTGGACACTTTTGAATGTGCGTACCGGAAAATATCTCGGTCACGATGACGATACATCAACACCGCATATTTCCCTGAATGATACACCGGAATATTTCACGATAACAAAGAACGAAGACGAAACATGGCATCTGAATTACGGTGGCTTGAAACCACATCTGCAGGTCGGAAGCGGAAACAAATTCTCAATGGGAGAAAAAGAATACCGTACGGTTCTGTTTGAGAAAAAACGTGTCGGTGATACGATCGTTCTGGAAAAAGCATCCGAATTAAAAGAAGGAACAGAATATGTAGTTGCAATGACGCACAGAGATAACGATGCGGGAGCAGCAACGGCATCTACACTTTATGTCCTCACAGATCAGTTGGATGCAAACGGAGGAGACGCAAGAATTCTTTCTCAGAAAATTTCCGTTGTCGGTGACCGGATCGATGTTCAGGCAGATGCAGACATTCTGAATCATCTTGCAACACCGAAGATCACCATTACAGAACCGGTTGCCGGAGAAAAACCTGCGGATGCACAGGTGGAAATCCCGTATACTGTGGATGGCGAATATACAGCAAAAACAGAGTGGAATGCAACTGGAAATTTTGAAACAGGAAAAGCCTATCAGGCAACGGTGACGATCACGGCAGCCGGTGATCATTATTTCACAGAAAAAGAAAAACCATCTTATGTTCTTTCGGGTACAGATAAAATTGTGCTGCAGGAAGACCAGGTAACACTGGAAGATGGTAAAACCATGAAAGTTACCATTTCCTTTGCAGAACTGACGGCAACAGGAAGCGTTATTGTGGATGATGCCGAACACGGAACGGTATCTGTAGATCGGACAGCTGTGTCTGCCGGAACAAAAGTGCGTGTCACACTTCAGCCAGATGAAAACTATGAAGTAAAAAATCTGAAAGTTACGCAGAACGGACAGGAACTGCAGACAACAAAAGTCTCAGAAAAAGTCTGGGAATTCACGATGGTGGAAGGAGAAGTGCATGTTCAGGCAGAATTTGCGGAAATTCTGTATGCAATCACAGCAGCAGATGCACAGCATGGTAAGCTTGTTGTCGCAGAAAAAGCAGGAAAAGACAAAAAAGTCCGGATCTCTTCCGAAGCAGAGACGGGATACGAACTGAACAGACTGACGGTTACAAAGAGTGCGACAGGTGAAAAGATTTCCTGCGAAAAAGTGGAAGATGGATATGAATTTACCATGCCTGACGGAGAGGTGAAGATCAGGGGAACCTTTAAAAAGGCAGAATACAGCATCACCACGGAAACAAAAGGCAACGGAACCATAGAAGTATCGAAAGCAAAAGCACAGTACGAAGAGAATGTGCTGATCGATGTCGATACAAAAGAAGAGTGTACACTTACCGTGCGAGATGTAACGAACGGAAAAAATCTCGCAGTTTACAAAGCGGATAATACCCTGTACGTCCTGAAAATGCCGGCAGGAGATGTGAAGATCACAGCGGTATTTACAGAGAAACCAAAAGAAACCGAAAAAACACCGGAAACAGACAAGCCAAAGGAAACCGAAAAACCAAAGGAGACGGAAAAACCAAAAGAAACCGAAAAGCCGAAGGAGACAGAGAAACCGAAAGAAACGGAAAAGTCGCAGGAAGCTTCCGCACCGAAAGCAATTTCTGTTCAGAAAGCAAAGAGCACAAAGAAAGGCATTCAGCTGACCTGGAAAAAGGTGAAAGGTGCAACGAAGTACAAAATTTTCCGTTCCACAAAGAAAAAATCCGAATACCGTCAGATCGGAACAAGCAAGAAGGCATCTTATCTGGACAAAAAAGTGAAAAAAGGAAAAACCGTATACTATAAAGTAGTTGTCGTGACGAAAAACGGAAGCAGTAAAAAAGGCAAAGCAAAACGTGCAGTCCGCTTATGAAAATGCAATAGAATCAGATGACGGAAGAATGCTGAAAAAATGAAACAAAACACTTGACATCTTAAGAAGAGATGTGATATAGTATCACAGAAAACTGCCAGAGACAGCAGGTGCCGTTAGGCATAAGGTTGAAACGCCTGCCGAGGAGTGAAGAATTCTTAAAAGAATGATTACAGAACCTCTCTGTTAGTTTGACAGAGAGGTTTTTCATTGTTATGAATTCCTCCCAGAATATTCAGTGGTGGGCTTTTATGGCACACCGGGCAGAATCTATAAGGAGGTAAAAGTTAATGGCAAAAGTAGAACAGAAACAGCCGATCGTGGCAGAGATCAGTGAGGCGATCAAAGATGCGGCTTCCATCGTACTGGTTACTTACAGCGGAATCACCGTAGAGCAGGATACTGCAATGCGTAAAGAGCTGAGAGAAGCCGGTGTTTCTTACAAAGTGTACAAAAACACAATGATGAAGTTTGCATTCAAAGGCACACCTTGTGAAGAACTTTGCAAACATCTGGAAGGACCGAACGCAATCGCTATCAGCAAAGATGATGCAACTGCTCCTGCAAGAATCCTGGCTAAATATGCAAAAGATGTGAAAGCACTGAAACTCGTTGCAGGTGTTGTAGAAGACGCTTACTACGATGAGGCAGGTATCACAGCACTGTCAAGCATCCCTTCAAGAGAAGAACTGCTGGGCAAACTGCTTGGAAGCATCCAGTCTCCGATCGCAAACTTTGCACGCGTTATCAGCCAGATTGCAGAGAAACAGGAAGAAGCATAAGAATAAGAATCATCACAGAGGCCGCATAGAAAATGCCGCCTGAAAAAATAAAAATAATGGAGGAAAATAAAATGGCAAAATTGACAACAGCTGAATTTATCGAAGCTATCAAAGAGTTATCTGTATTAGAGTTAAATGATTTAGTAAAAGCATGTGAGGAAGAATTTGGTGTATCTGCAGCAGCAGGTGTTGTAGTTGCAGCAGCAGGTGCTGGTGAAGCAGCAGCTGAAGAAAAAGATGAGTTTGACGTAGAACTGACAGAAGTTGGTGCTAACAAAGTTAAAGTTATCAAAGTTGTTCGTGAAGTAACTGGTCTGGGACTGAAAGAAGCGAAAGCAGTAGTTGACGGAGCTCCTAAGGTTCTGAAAGAAGCTGCATCTAAAGCAGAAGCTGAAGACATCAAAACAAAACTGGAAGCAGAAGGAGCAAAAGTTACTCTTAAATAATTGTAACTGCTTTTTTGTAAAACAGAACTTGCACCGGTCAGGAGTAATCCTGGCCGGTTTTTGCGTCAATAAAAAAGATACTTGACATTGACAAACAGACGTGGTAGTATGAAAAGTGCACTATTGTGAAAGTGTATGCTTTTTGGTATAACTATGCCCAAAAGTGCCAAAAGTGACTTGAATTTTTTAGATAGAAAGAACAGGGGTGAAATGTCAATGGAGAAAAACAGAATACGTCCAATTAAAAGCGGCAAAAGCTTCCGTATGAGTTATTCCAGACAGAAAGAGGTTCTTGAGATGCCTAACCTGATCGAAATACAGGTGGACTCTTATAAATGGTTCCTGGAATCTGGACTCAAAGAGGTTTTTGATGATATCTCGCCAATTACAGACTACAGCGGCAAGCTGAGCCTGGAATTTGTGGATTTCACGCTGTGCGAAGATGACGTAAAATATTCAATCGAAGAATGTAAAGAACGTGACGCAACATATGCTGCACCTTTGAAAGTAAAAGTAAGACTTCATAATAAAGAGAACGATGAAATCAATGAGCATGAGATCTTTATGGGAGATCTGCCATTGATGACAGCAACCGGTACCTTCGTGATCAATGGTGCAGAGCGAGTAATCGTCAGCCAGCTGGTACGTTCTCCTGGCATCTATTATGCAATCGCACATGATAAACTGGGTAAAAAACTGTATTCTTCTACCGTTATTCCGAACCGTGGCGCATGGCTGGAATACGAGACAGACTCCAATGACATTTTCTATGTTCGTGTAGACAGAACCAGAAAGGTGCCGATCACCGTTCTGATCCGTGCACTTGGCTACGGAACCAATGCGGAGATCATCGATCTGTTCGGTGAAGAACCGAAAATCCTTGCCAGCCTGACAAAAGATACTTCCGAGAGCTATCAGGAAGGTCTGCTCGAGCTGTACAAAAAGATCCGTCCGGGCGAACCGCTGGCAGTTGACAGTGCAGAGAGCCTGATCACAAGCATGTTCTTCGATCCGAGAAGATATGACCTTGCAAAAGTCGGACGTTATAAGTTCAACAAAAAACTGCTGCTTCGCAACCGCATCTGCGGACAGGTTCTGGCTGAGGATGTTGTAGACGAGTCTACCGGTGAGATCCTGGCTGAGGCTGGTACAGAAGTAGATAAAGCACTTGCAAACAAGATCCAGAATGCAGGCGTTCCGTTTGTATGGATCCAGACAGAGCAGCGTAACGTAAAGGTTCTCTCCAATATGATGGTAGACCTTGGCGAATGGGTTGACTTTGATCCGGAATCTGCAGGTGTTACAGAATTAGTATATTATCCGGTACTGCAAAAAATACTGGAAGAAAACGCCAGCGAAGAAGATATTAAGGATGCGATCCACAAAAATATCCATGAGCTGATTCCGAAGCATATCACAAAAGAAGATATTTTTGCTTCTATTAACTATAACATGCATCTGGAGTACGGCATCGGCCATGATGACGATATCGACCACTTGGGCAACCGTCGTATCCGTGCAGTCGGAGAACTGCTGCAGAACCAGTACCGTATCGGTCTTTCCAGACTGGAGAGAGTCGTTCGTGAAAGAATGACAACACAGGATCTGGAAGGCATTTCTCCACAGTCTCTGATCAACATCAAACCGGTGACAGCAGCCGTGAAAGAATTCTTCGGATCTTCCCAGCTGTCCCAGTTCATGGATCAGAACAACCCACTGGGTGAGCTGACACACAAGAGACGTTTATCCGCCCTGGGTCCTGGCGGTCTGTCACGAGACAGAGCCGGATTCGAGGTTCGAGATGTACACTATTCCCACTACGGAAGAATGTGTCCTATCGAGACGCCTGAAGGACCGAACATCGGTCTGATCAACTCACTGGCATCTTATGCAAAGATCAACGAATATGGTTTCATCGAAGCACCATATCGTAAAATCGATAAAACAGATCCTAAGAACCCGCGTGTCACAGATGAAGTAGTATATATGACTGCGGACGAAGAGGATAATTACCATGTAGCACAGGCGAATGAGGCTCTGGACGAAGAAGGACATTTCATCAGCAAGAACGTTTCCGGTCGTTACCGTGAAGAGACACAGGCATACGAAAGACACATGTTTGATTACATGGACGTGTCTCCTAAGATGGTATTTTCCGTTGCTACTGCATTGATTCCGTTCCTGCAGAACGACGACGCAAACCGAGCTCTGATGGGATCTAACATGCAGCGTCAGGCTGTACCGCTTCTGACAACCGAAGCTCCTGTAGTAGGAACCGGTATGGAAGAAAAGACAGCGGTTGACTCCGGTGTATGTGTGGTTGCAAAGAAAAATGGTACGATCGAGTCTTCTGAATCCAAACGTATCGTGGTTCGCAACGATGATGGTACAAGAGATGAGTATCGTCTGACCAAGTTTTCACGAAGCAACCAGAGTAACTGCTACAATCAGCGTCCGATCGTTTTCAAGGGCGACAGAGTTGCTGCCGGACAGGTTATCGCAGACGGTCCTTCCACATCCAACGGCGAAATCGCTCTTGGTAAGAACCCTCTGATCGGATTCATGACCTGGGAAGGTTACAACTACGAGGATGCCGTTCTGCTGAGTGAGAGACTGGTTATGAACGATGTATACACATCTGTCCATATCGAGGAATACGAAGCAGAAGCACGTGATACCAAACTGGGACCGGAAGAGATCACACGTGACGTTCCTGGTGTCGGTGATGAAGCACTGAAAGATCTGGATGAGCGTGGTATCATCCGTGTCGGTGCAGAAGTGCGTGCCGGTGATATTCTGGTCGGAAAAGTAACACCGAAGGGCGAGACAGAGCTGACAGCAGAAGAGCGTCTGCTGCGTGCAATCTTCGGAGAAAAAGCACGTGAAGTACGTGATACTTCCCTGAAAGTACCGCATGGTGAATATGGTATTGTCGTAGATGCAAAAGTCTTTACAAGAGAAAATGGTGACGAGCTGGCACCGGGTGTAAATCAGTCCGTAAGAATTTACATTGCACAGAAGAGAAAGATCTCTGTAGGTGACAAGATGGCCGGTCGTCATGGTAACAAGGGTGTGGTTTCCCGTGTCCTTCCTGTTGAAGATATGCCGTTCCTGCCAAATGGCCGTCCGCTGGATATCGTACTGAATCCGCTGGGTGTGCCGTCTCGTATGAACATCGGTCAGGTCCTGGAGATCCATCTGAGCCTGGCTGCAAAAGCACTTGGATTCAATATCTCAACACCAGTATTTGACGGTGCAAACGAGGTAGACATTATGGACACACTGGATCTGGCAAACGATTATGTCAATCTGGAGTGGGAAGAATTCGAAAAGAAACATGGCGAAGAGCTTCTGCCGGAAGTTCTGCAGTATCTGTATGACAACCGTGACCACAGAGCACTCTGGAAAGGCGTACCGCTGTCAAGAGACGGTAAAGTAAGACTGCGTGACGGACGTACCGGAGAATATTTCGACAGCCCGGTAACCATCGGACACATGCATTATCTGAAACTGCATCACCTGGTAGACGATAAGATCCATGCACGTTCCACAGGCCCGTACTCCCTGGTAACACAGCAGCCTCTGGGTGGTAAAGCTCAGTTCGGCGGACAGCGTTTCGGAGAGATGGAGGTTTGGGCTCTGGAAGCATATGGTGCTTCTTATACACTGCAGGAGATCCTGACTGTTAAATCGGATGATGTTGTCGGACGTGTTAAGACTTATGAAGCGATCATCAAGGGTGAAAACATCCCTGAACCTGGTATTCCGGAGTCTTTCAAAGTTCTGATCAAAGAGCTTCAGTCTCTTGGTCTGGATGTCAAAGTGCTCAAGGAGGACCAGACAGAAGTAGAACTTATGGAAACTGTTGACTATGGAGACACAGACTTACGTTCTGTCATCGAGGGCGACAACAAAGATTACAACAGAAAAGAGGAGTCCTCTTTCGGCGAGTACGGCTATACCAAACAGGAGTTTGAAGGCGACGAGCTGGTTGATGTACAGGAAGAGTCCGCACCGGATGAAGCAATCTTCAGCCCGGATGAAGTTTTCGAGGAAGAGTAAGCCGGAAGTGAAAGGAGAAACCATACATGCCAGAAACAACAAATAATGAAACGTATCAGCCAATTACGTTTGATGCCATTAAAATCGGTTTAGCATCTCCTGATAAGATCAGAGAATGGTCACATGGTGAAGTCCTGAAACCGGAAACCATCAACTACCGTACGCTGAAACCGGAAAAAGATGGTCTGTTCTGCGAAAGAATCTTCGGACCAAGCAAAGACTGGGAATGTCACTGTGGTAAATATAAAAAAATCCGCTACAAAGGTGTTATCTGTGACCGATGCGGAGTTGAAGTAACAAAATCAAGTGTACGCCGTGAGCGTATGGGACATATCGAGCTGGCAGCTCCGGTATCTCATATCTGGTACTTTAAGGGTATCCCTTCCAGAATGGGACTGATGCTGGATCTGTCACCGAGAGTACTGGAAAAAGTACTGTATTTTGCCAACTACATCGTTCTGGATAAAGGAACCAGCGAACTGCAGTACAAACAGGTACTGACTGAGAGAGAGTTCCAGGAAGCCAGAGAAAAATACGGTATGACATTCCGTGTCGGCATGGGTGCAGAAGCTGTCAAAGAGCTTCTGGAAGCCATCGACATGGAAAAAGAATCCGAAGAGCTGAAAAGAGGCTTAAAAGAAGCTACCGGACAGAAACGTGCAAGAATCATTAAGAGACTGGAAGTTGTAGAAGCATTCCGTGAGTCCGGCAACCGTCCGGAGTGGATGATCATGACTGTTATCCCGGTTATTCCGCCGGATCTGCGTCCTATGGTACAGTTGGACGGAGGAAGATTTGCAACTTCTGACCTGAACGACCTGTACAGAAGAATCATCAACCGTAACAACCGTCTGAAGAGACTGCTGGAGCTTGGAGCACCGGATATTATCGTCAGAAACGAAAAACGTATGCTTCAGGAAGCAGTAGATGCCCTGATCGATAACGGTCGAAGAGGAAGACCGGTAACCGGACCTGGTAACCGTGCTCTGAAATCTCTGTCCGATATGCTGAAAGGTAAATCCGGACGTTTCCGTCAGAACCTGCTCGGA
>ULSV01014604.1_pt1 | contig 13874 bp, 12 predicted proteins | sample 1956991 | NCBI WGS metagenome assembly ULSV01 (sample SAMEA4835717, study PRJEB28245) | human gut metagenome | biome: gut microbiome; material: fecal sample | place: Denmark | collected 2008 | reverse complement strand
GGTGTGGGAAGTTTTAGTTATTATTTACTAAAAAAAGCTGATTACCGGAATATTTTTTTATCTATCCTTCCAATAATCAGCTTTCAGAGATTCTGTTTTTCTATCTATTTTGCCCTGTAATTTCCTGTTTTGTGTCAGAAAATCATAAAATTTATTCTTTTGTGCGTTATTTTTTGATACTCTATTTTACAAATCTGTTTACTATATAAGCGTTTGCTTCTTTTTCTTCCTGATCATCCAGTGGCTGAAGCTCAATGTCTTTTCCGTATTTTCGCTCCAGTGCTTTCTCTATCAGCCAGTCACAGACCTGTGGATTTTTTGGCAGCAGCGGTCCGTGCAGATAGGTACCGATCACATGCTTGTATACAATGCCTTCATATCCAGATTCACCGTCGTTTCCGGAACCGTACAGAACTTTGCCAAACGGCTGATTATCACCGATATCCGTACGTCCGCCATGATTCTCAAACCCGACAACCGGCATATCAAAGAGGTCGCTTTTCAGGACGATGTTGCTGATCAGTCTGCCCGGTTTCTGCTCCGTATGGAGTTTGACAAGATGCAATCCTTCCATACGGCCTTCGTCTGTCTGATAATAATCTCCGAGCAGCTGATAACCGCCGCAGACAGCGATCACGACACCGCCGTCCTCCACATAGTCTTTGAAGTTTTTCTGAATCTGCTGCAGTCTTTTGCAGACGATCATCTGCTCACGATCAGAACCGCCTCCGAGCAGCACGATATCCAGCTTTGAAAAGTCCACTTCATCTTCCAGCTTGAATTCCAGCGTTTCTGCCTCGATGCCTCTCCACTGGCAGCGTTTCATCATGCACTGGATATTTCCCCGGTCTCCGTAGAGGTTCAACAGATCCGGATAAAGATGTCCGATTGTAATTTTCATAATTTCTGCCGCCTCCTACGCTTTTTCCTGCTCTAATTTTTTCAGGATATTGTGAGTGTCATAAAGTGCCGTATAATTTACCAGAACGTACAGATTTCCGGTTCCGTCTGCAATGCGGCTGCGGGTCGCTTTCTCGACATCCGGCTCCAGTTTGGATGGAATATCGACATACTTCAGACGCAGACGCATGTCCTGGCAGCGGATTCCGCTGACCGTGATCGATGCTGCATTCATATCCTGGAAACGGTCAAAATCCACATCCCAGAGCCAGGAAATATCGGTACCGTCCTGATCTCTGTCATTAATCAGCACGATGATATCTTTTGGCTCGTCATCTTCCTGCACTGCGGAAATATTCTGGTTGAATCCCGCCGGATTTTTTGCAAGGTTCAGCAGAACATCGGTATTTTTGATGTGAAAATGCTCCATACGTCCGTTCTGCGGATTATAATCTGCCAGAACTTTATTATAATTCTTTAATTCCAGACCGGCTGTGCGTGCTGCCGCATAAGCCGCCAGGATGTTGTAAACGTTGTAGAATCCACGGTAGTTGGCTTTTATCTCTCTGTTATCCACATCGAAGGAAAGTTTTCCACCGCTTTTTACGTTTTCGGCATCAAAATCGAGCTTCGGTCTCTTAAATCCGCAGTTTGGACACTCATAATCCCCAAGCTGACTGTAATGGTAAAAATGATAATTCAGTTTTTCTCCGCAGCATTTGCAGAACTGACCTTCCCGGATTTCTCTTGCATTTTCTTTTTCCTGCTGACACTGTTTTCCAATACCGAATGTGACATACGAATTGCCGGAATCTTTTGCCAGAAACGCAGAAAGTGCATCATCTCCGTTTACGACAAGTTTCATATCAGGAGCCATATGCATGGCTTTTTTGAGCAGCTCCATCGTAATGTCGATCTCACCGTAACGGTCAAGCTGGTCACGGAAAAGATTGGTCAAAATCATGTAATCCGGCTTGAAATACGGCAGAACTCTTACCGTTGATGCCTCATCGATCTCAATACATGCATAATCTGCGTCCAGTTTTCCGTTCCATTTTGCTGCCAGTACAAATGCCGATACGACACCGTTGAGCATATTGGAGCCGGTGTGGTTGCAGATCACTTTTTCACCTTCTGCCTCGATTGCCGAGCAAAGCAGATTGTTCGTTGTGGTCTTTCCGTTTGTTCCGCAGGTAATAAAAATCTTTTTTCGCACCTGTCCGGAAAGCTCCGTTAAAATTTTCGGATCTATTTTAAGTGCAATTTTGCCGGCCAGGGTTCCCCCCTGTTTGCCGGCAAGTTTACATACTACACATGTTGCTTTTGAAATCCAGATTGCAAGCATTCTTCGCAAAATCATGGTCTTCCTCCAGTTTGATTACTGCTGTGTTGTGTCTTCGTTTTTGATTTCTTCGTCGTTTTTCTCATCCTCGATCATTTCGTCTTCGATCTTTTTGATGATATCTTCGTTTCCTGCTGAAGTCTCACGTACTTTCGCAATACTTGCTACTGATACATTCTCCGGAAGATTCATCAGTTTCACACCGGATGTCACACGGCCAAGAACAGAAATGTCGCTGCACATCATACGAATGACAATGCCTTCGGTGTTGATCATCATGATCTCATCGTCCATATGGAGATTCTTAACGCCGATCACGTTTCCTGTCTTCTCCATGATCTTATAACATTTCACACCTTTACCGCCGCGGTTCTGGCTCTTGAATTCATCGATGGAAGTCAGTTTACCCATACCGTTTGCAGATACGATCAGAAGGTGATCTCCCTGTGTATCCAGCTGCATGCCGACCACTTCATCACCGTCATTGAGCTGCATACCGATAACACCCATGGCCGTACGTCCCATACTGCGGACATCGGTTTCCGGGAAGCGGATACACTGACCATATTTTGTTACCAGGAAAATATCTTTCTTGTTGTTGGTCAGTTTTACTTCGATCAGTTCATCCTCTTCGCGAAGGCTGATAGCTGCAAGACCTGTCTTTCTTACGTTTGCATAATCCAGAAGCGGTGTCTTTTTCACAATACCTTTCCTGGTTGCCATAAACAGATACTTGCCCTGCTTGTACTCTTTGACCGGGATCATCGCTGTGATCTTTTCTTCCGGTGCGAGCTGCAGCAGATTGACGATCGCCGTTCCTCTTGCGGTACGGCTTGCTTCCGGGATTTCATAGCCTTTCAGACGATATACTTTTCCGGTGTTGGTAAAGAACATCAGATAGTGATGTGTATTCATCATCAGCAGTTCTTCGATGTAGTCATCTTCGATGGTCTGCATACCCTTGATGCCTTTGCCGCCACGGTTCTGAGCCTTAAAATTATCAACGCTCATACGCTTAATATAACCAAGTTTTGTCATGGCGATCACAACATTTTCACGCGGGATCAGATCTTCTGTTGAAATGTCATACATATCAAATCCAATAGAAGTTCTTCTCTCATCACCGTATTTGTCTGCGATTTCCATGATCTCTTTTTTGATCACGCCAAGCAGAAGATTTTCGTCTGCCAGAATTGCCTTCAACTCCTTGATCTTTGCCATCAGAGCTTCATACTCTGCTTCGATTTTTTCTCTTTCCAGACCGGTCAGTGCACGCAGACGCATATCTACGATCGCCTGTGCCTGTGCATCGGAAAGTTCAAAACGTGTCATCAACGCTTCTTTTGCAAGTGCTGCTGTTCTGGATGCACGGATAATGCGGATGACTTCATCGATATGATCCAGTGCGATCAGCAGACCTTTCAAGATATGTGCACGTTCTTCTGCTTTGTTGAGTTCGTACTGTGTACGTCTTGTAACAACATCCTCCTGATGTCTCAGATAATGCTGAAGCATCTCCAGAAGATTCAGAACTTTCGGCTCTTTGTTTACCAGTGCAAGCATGATCACACCAAAGGTATCCTGGAGCTGTGTATGTTTGAAAAGCTGATTCAGTACGACGTTTGCATTGACATCTCTTCGAAGTTCAATGTTGATACGCATACCTTCACGGCTTGATTCATCTGTGATCGCTGTGATTCCGTCGATCTTTTTATCACGTACCAGTTCTGCCATTTTTTCGATCAGTCTGGCTTTGTTTACCATGTACGGCAGTTCCGATACCAGAATACGGCTCTTGCCGTTTGGCATGGATTCGATTTCCGTTACGGCACGCACACGGATCTTGCCGCGTCCTGTGCGGTAAGCTTCCTGGATTCCTCTTGTTCCGAGGATCATCGCACCGGTCGGAAAATCCGGGCCTTTTACAATATCCAGGATTTCTTCGACTTCGGTTTCTCTGCCTTCTTCAATACGATTGTCGATGATCTTCACAACCGCTTTTACAACCTCACGCAGGTTATGCGGCGGAATGTTCGTTGCCATACCTACGGCGATACCGGTCGTACCATTTACCAGAAGGTTCGGGAATCTTGCCGGAAGTACATCCGGCTCTTTCTCTGTTTCATCAAAGTTTGGTGAGAAATCTACGGTATTTTTATCGATGTCTGCAAGCATCTTCATGGAAATCTTGCTCAGACGTGCCTCGGTATATCGCATGGCAGCAGCTCCGTCGCCATCGACAGAACCAAAGTTTCCGTGGCCGTCAACCAGAGGATATCTGGTTGACCAGTCCTGAGCCATATTTACCAGTGCTCCGTAGATGGAGCTGTCTCCATGAGGATGATATTTACCCATGGTATCACCGACAATACGTGCACATTTACGGTGCGGCTTGTCAGGTCCGTTATTCAGTTCGATCATGGAATACAAAACTCTTCGCTGCACCGGCTTCAGACCGTCTCTTACATCCGGCAATGCACGTGCTGCAATAACGCTCATTGCATAATCGATATAAGATTCTTCCATGGTCTTTTTCAAATCCACGTCATGTATCTTATCAAAAATATTGTCTTCCAACAGTTTTTCCTCCTACTTCCGAGCACTAAATATCCAGATTTTTTACAAACTGAGCATTCTCTTCAATAAATTCTCTTCTTGGTTCTACCTGATCGCCCATCAGCGTTGTAAAGGTAACATCCAGCTCTGAAGAATTTTCGTTATCCATAACAACACGGCGGAGCACTCGTTTTTCCGGATCCATGGTAGTTTCCCAGAGCTGCTCTGCATCCATCTCTCCAAGACCTTTGTAACGCTGGATCTTGTTGTTCTGGTCTCGTCCGACTTCTTCCAGAATCGCCGCAAGCTGCTCATCGCTGTACGCATACCAGACTTTTTTGTTTTTCTCCAGTTTATACAGTGGCGGCTGTGCCAGATATACATGTCCTTCTTTGATCAGATCCGGCATGAAACGATACAGGAATGTCAGAAGCAGTGTACTGATATGTGCACCATCGACATCGGCATCGGTCATAATAATGATCTTATCATAACGCAGTTTTGAAATATCAAAATCTTCGTGGATACCCGTTCCGAATGCGGTGATCATCGCTTTGATTTCTGCATTTGCATAAATACGGTCCAGTCTTGCTTTCTCTACATTCAGGATCTTTCCGCGAAGCGGCAGGATTGCCTGTGTTGCACGGCTTCTCGCTGTCTTTGCGGAACCGCCGGCGGAATCTCCCTCAACAATATAGATCTCACAGTTTTTCGGATCCTTGTCAGAACAGTCTGCCAGTTTTCCAGGAAGAGACATGCCTTCCAGTGCAGATTTTCTTCTGGTCAGATCTCTTGCTTTTCTTGCTGCCTCTCTTGCTCTCTGAGCCATGATAGATTTCTCAAGGATCATTTTCGCAACCTGCGGATGCTGTTCCAGATAGATCATCAGCTGCTCGGAAACAATATTGTCAACGGCACCTCTTGCCTCGCTGTTGCCCAGTTTCTGTTTTGTCTGACCTTCAAACTGCGGATCTTCGATCTTGATACTTACGATCACCGTCAGACCTTCACGAATGTCATCACCGGAAAGTGTCTCCGTGTCTTTGATCAGTTTATTCAGTCTTGCATAAGAATTAAACGTTTTGGTCAGTGCATTCTTAAATCCGGTCAGATGTGTTCCGCCTTCCGGAGTCGTGATGTTATTTACAAAGCTGTAGGAACCTTCCGTGTATCCGTCGTTGTGCTGCATGGCAACTTCCACGTAAATATTATCTTTCATTCCTTCGCAGTAAATAATATCCGGATAAAGCGGTGTCTTGCCTTTGTTCAGATAAGTTACAAACTCCTTGATGCCGCCTTCATAATGAAAAATCTTCTCGATCGGTTCTTCCGGACGCTCATCTCTTAAAATGATCTTGATATTTTTGGTAAGAAATGCCATCTCACGAAGTCTCTGTTTCAGAACATTAAAATCAAAAACAGTATCTTCAAAAATTTCATCATCCGGCATAAAGGTAACCATCGTACCTGTTTTCTTCGGATCACATTCTCCGATCACTTTTAATTTATATACTACTTTTCCTCTTTCATATCGCTGACGGTAAATCTTACCTTCGTTGTAGATGGTAACTTCAAGATGCGTGGAAAGAGCATTTACAACAGACGCACCTACACCGTGCAGTCCGCCGGAAACCTTATATCCGCCGCCGCCGAATTTTCCGCCGGCATGCAGGATCGTAAATACAACTTCTACCGCCGGAATACCGGCTTTATGGTTGATTCCGACCGGAATGCCTCGTCCATTGTCAATGACGGTCACGGAATTATCTTTATTGATCGTTATCTGGATGGTATCACAATACCCCGCAAGAGCCTCATCAACTGCATTGTCTACAATCTCATAAACCAGATGATGAAGACCTCTGGACGATGTACTGCCGATATACATACCCGGTCTCTTTCGTACAGCCTCAAGACCTTCCAATATCTGAATCTGATCTGCACCGTATTCTGCATTGCTCTCTGTGCCCATAGTAACCTCCTGTCTTTTCTTTTTCATCCCTCGCAAACAACACCGTCTGCAACATGAAAAACTTTGTTCAACTGAAACTTGTTTTCTATAAAATCATCGATCCCCGTACAGGTGATCAGCGTCTGTATATCATGTATACTGTCTAATAAATACTGCTGCCTGCTGCTGTCCAGTTCGGAAAGCACATCATCCAGAAGCAGTACCGGCGTATCTTTGATCGCTCTTTTGACAAGTTCGATTTCCGCAAGTTTCAGCGAAAGTGCAGCTGTTCTCTGCTGCCCCTGTGAACCAAACCTGCGGATATCCACGCCCTTTACCTCAAAAAGCAGATCGTCCCTGTGCGGACCTGTCATGCTCATCTTTACTTTCAGATCCCGTTTCCGGGAAGTCTGAAGTTTTCTCTCGAATTCGTCCGCAGAGACATTTTTTTCATAACGCACCACCAGCTCTTCCCGGCCGCCCGTCAGATTTCTGTGTATCTCTGCTACGATCACGCCAAGCTCTTCGACAAATCGCTCTCTTGATTCGATCAGCTTTTTACCATATTTTACCAGCTGCATATCCCATACATCCAGCATATCTTCATACTGGCTGTTAAAAGAACATTCTTTCAGCAGCTTGTTTCTCTGTATGATCACTTTATTGTAATTGGAAAGCTCGTGTAAGTAAAGCTTATCCAGCTGACAAAGTTCCATATCAATAAAACGCCGCCGCTCCGCCGGTCCGTTTTTAATGATACCAAGATCCTCCGGTGAGAAAAAAACGAAATTTGCAATGCCAAGCAGCTCCGCCGCCTTTCGGATCGGCACACCGTTGACCGCAATGCCTTTCGGCCGGTTCTTTTTCAGATGCATATCAATCTCATAAGCACTCTGGCTTCGGCTGATCGCCATCCTTATATGAGCTTCTTCCTCACCAAAGCGGATCATCTCTCTGTCTTTACTCCCTTTATGGGACTTCGTCGTTCCGCATAGATATACCGCTTCGAGAATATTCGTCTTCCCCTGGGCATTGTTGCCGTAAAAAAGATTCGTTCCCTTATCAAAAGATAACTGCAGCGACTCATAATTGCGGAACTGATTCAGCTTTAAAGATTTTACTATCATTCCATTAATCTGTAATTTTTACAGTCTGACCATCATATTCTACCACATCTCCGGCATGAAGTTTCTTGCCTCGCTGTGTTTCTGTCTGGCCGTTTACCTTCACAAGGCCATCCTGAACGGCATATTTTGCATCCACGCCGGATTCCACAAAACCTGCTGCCTTTAAAGCCTGGCCAAGTTTGATAAACTCATCTCTTAATTTAATTGTTTCCATAAAATTTCACTCCTTATGCCATGAAATTAACCGGCAAGATCAAATATATATAAGACTGCTGTTCGTCTCTGATAAAGCACGGTGCTTTCGGATTCATCAGGTAAATATCCACGGTTTCATCATCAATCACACGAAGAGCATCGATCAGAAATCTTGGGTTGAATCCGATCATAATGTCCTTACCCTCTTTATTAATGTCGATTTCTTCATCCATGGAACCGATCTGAGACTGGATCTTAAGTTCAATATTATCATCTGTGATCGAAAGAATGATCGGTTTTTTATCGCTTTCTTTTACCAGAAGCGTTGCACGGTCAATACAGTCCAGAAGTTCTTTTTTATTTACCTGGATCTTGGTTTCGTAGTCGCTGGAAAGCATCTGATCAATGCGGAAATATTCACCTTCGATCAGGCGTGACACAACAACGGTATCGTCAAATTCAAAGACAATATGATTTTTTGTAAAGAAAATACTGACTTCATCTTCGGTTTCGCCTGATAAAATCTTGCTGATTTCGATAAGTGTCTTTCCAGGAACGACAACTTTGATATCAGAATATTCTTCTTTTAATTCGATTTTTCGTATACTTATGCGGTGTCCATCCAGGGATACCACACGCAGCATATCGCCTTTGACTTCGAATAATTCGCCGGTCATCATTTTATTGTTTTCGTTGGCAGCGATTGAGAAAATTGTCTGACGAATCACTTCTTTTAATGTAAATTGAGAGACAATAATTTGATTATCTCGTTCTACATAAGGAAGATAGGAAAATTCTTCCCCGGACTGACCGCTGATGCTGAATTTTGCCTTCTCACAGGTGATGGTAGTCGTCAGATTTCCGTCTGTTTCAATCGTAACATCATTATCCGGAAGTTTTCGAATAATATCAGAGAAAATTTTTGCATCGATTGCAACGATTCCTTTTTCCAGAATGGTACCGTCAACAATGGTTTCAATTCCAAGTTCCATATCGTTGGCTGTAAATTTAATATTGTTTGTGGATGCATCGATTAAAATACATTCCAGAATAGGCATGGTTGTCTTTCCTGGGATTGCTTTCAGAACAATATTCACACTTTTTAAAAGATTACTTTTTGAGCATACTAATTTCATTGTGTTGATAACTCCTTTGTGGGTTAAATGAGATAAATTAAAGAGAAAATCCGCAGTAGCCGCCGTAGGGGATGTGAATATGTGAATAACTCCAAAAATCCTTGAATTTAAGGGAAAAAACAGGTTGGATAAACTGGTGAAAAGTCCACAAATTTTTGAGGAAAACCGGTGGGTTATTAACATCCTCAGAAATTGGCTAAAGTTATTCACACAGTATCCAACACATATCCACATTATTTTGTGCACAAATAAAAAGACGATGCTTTTTCGGCCGTCTAGTTTGGATTCAGTTTCTTTTTAATGATATCTATCGTGTTTTTCAGATCGTCGGAAGTCTCAATTTCTTTAGAAATTTTCTCAACTCCATGAAGTACGGTCGTATGATCGCGGTTTCCCATCAGTTTTCCGATCGCTTTGAGTGGTGTGCTGGTCATTTCGCGGCACAGATACATGGCAATCTGCCTTGGGATTACGATATCAGCACTTCGTTTGGAACCTTTTATATCATCTGTTTTGATATGAAAGTGCTCTGCAACGGTAAGAAGGATCAGATCCGGGGTGATTTCCCGTTTTGCGTTCGGTGAAATCATATCCTTTAAGGCTTCCTGTGCCAGTTCCACGGTGATTTCGCGGTGTTCGAGGCTGCTCATTGCAGTGATACGGTTCAGTGCACCTTCGAGTTCACGGATATTGGACTTGATGTTGGTGGCAATATACTGAATGACCTCGTCATCCAGATGGTATCCTTTTTCTTTGGAATCACGTTCTTCTTTTTTGCGGAGGATTGCCATCCTTGTCTCATAATCCGGGGAAGAAATATCTGCGATCAGGCCCCATTCGAAGCGGGATTTCAGCCTTCCTTCCAGCGTTGCGATCTCTTTCGGCGGTTTATCGGATGAAATGATGATCTGCTTTTTCGCACCATGCAGGTCGTTAAACGTGTGGAAAAACTCTTCCTGTGTGGACTCTTTTCCGATGATAAACTGGATATCGTCGATCAGCAGAACGTCGATATTACGGTACTTTTCACGGAATTTCGTCATAGCAGTATTATTGCCGTTTCGGATCGCTTCAATCAGCTCGTTTGTAAAGGATTCACTCGTTACATAAAGTACTCTGGTCTGTGGATTGTTTTCCAAGATAAAGTGTGCGATCGAGTGCATCAGATGGGTTTTCCCCAGTCCAACACCTCCGTAGAGGAAGAGGGGATTGTAGATTTCGCCCGGGGATTCAGCAACTGCCAAAGATGCAGCGTGTGCAAATTTGTTGTTGCTTCCGACAACGAAGTTTTCAAAGGTATATTCCGGATTTAAATTTGCTTTTTCTAATATATTATTGAAAGAATTGTCAGTATTCGAAGAGGAATCCGCTTCTTTAACCACATTTTGTTCTACAGTATACACGATCTTGTTGCAGTCCAGTCCTGTAAGCTCTGCAATCGTAGAACGAAGCGGAGTTGTAAACTTCTTATTTATATAGGAATTAATGAAATCCTCGTTAATACCCATTTCATCAATCGGGACATAAATAAAAAGAGTGCCTTCTTCACTGTCATATCTTTGTACTTGAAGTGGTTTGATCCAGGTGTTGATGGAGATTGGGGAAAATCCGAATTCCGTACTGAGGGTATCCACAACACTGTCCCACTTTTCTTCTATGATATTCATGAGGATCTCCTTTTAAGGCCAGTTTTACTTACTTAATATTAAACTAAAACAGGAAAATTATCAATGCTTATTTTTGAATGTGTATAACTTTTCGACAGTAATCCACACTCAAAAATGCGATAAAATGGGCGTTTGCGGGAAAAATGTAGGAAATATGCAAAAGTTACACACGAAGTTATCCCCAAGTTATCCCCAAGTTATCCCCAAAATGTGGATAACTTTATGTAAACCAATAAGTTTACATAAGTATGTTACAAAAGCACTGAATGAAAAAAATGTTGAAAAATAAAGGAATTTAGGGAATCACAGACTTCGAAAAATGCAGAAAAATGTCGAAAGAAGGAAAGCGGGAAAAGAAGCAGTGTGAATAACTAAAAGAACATCATCCACAGTGGAAAAAGCCTTATTTTAAGCCATTTTTTTGAAAAAGAGAAAAAGTTTTTCACATCAAATAAAAAAGTTATCCCCAAGTTATCCCCAAAATGTGGATAACTGAGTGTAAACTATACAGGCATCCGGAAGCAGCTTCTGATATTTGCTGCATGGCCGGACTGTTAGAAAAAATCACGGAATTACTTGACTTTATGGGGGTTTGCATATATAATTGAAACGATGTTTTCTAAACAGATAAAACAGATTTTATATTTGATAAGGAGGTGCCGTAATAATGAAAATGACATTTCAGCCAAAGAAAAGATCCAGAGCTAAAGTTCATGGATTCAGAGCAAGAATGAGCACTGCAGGCGGAAGAAAAGTACTTGCTGCCAGAAGATTAAAAGGAAGAAAAAAATTATCAGCATAGGCCGCAGATGTGTGGCCTTTTCTTCTATGTTCGTCTTTTGAAAGGATGACAGAAAAAAGGAAGCAGTATGATATTTTCAGAGTCTTTGAAAAAAAACAGAGATTTCCAGACAGTATATAAGTATGGAAAGTCAGCCGCCAACCGTTATCTCATTATGTATATCTATCCGAATCAGACAGAGAGGAACAGACTTGGGGTTTCGGTCAGTAAAAAGGTGGGCAATAGTGTGGTCAGACACAGACTGGCCAGATTGATAAGAGAAAGTTATCGCCTGAGTGAAACCAAGTTTCGCTCAGGATATGATATTGTTGTAATTGCAAGACCTGTTGCAAAAGATAAGAATTATTTTGAAGTAGAAAGTGCATTATTACATCTTGGTAAAGTGCATAAAATAGCAGGTTGATATTCATGAAAAATATTTTAATCGCAATGATCCGGTTTTATCAGAAATTTCTGTCACCATTAAAACATACGAGATGTCCCTATACACCGACCTGCTCGCAGTATGGCCTGGAGGCGATACAGAAATACGGGGCAATCAAAGGAAGTCTTCTGGCATGCGGGAGGATTTTGCGATGCAATCCCTTTTCCAAGGGTGGTTATGATCCCGTTCCGTAAACGGGTATGAAAAATTGAAAAAAATAGAAAATTGAATATGAAGAACTGCTGTATAATGTCAGGTGAATATGCAGGAGGAAGGTTATGTTATTAACAAAGAACAACACCATCATCATTGGACAGGTGGCAACACTGTTAGGTCTTCTGATGAATGCGATTTTTATTTTCACTGACGGGGCGTTTGGGATTTCCAATATCGGTGTATGTATTATTTTGTTTACATTGGTTATTTATGCCCTGCTCACTCCACTCACGATCAAACAGCAGAAGTTTTCAAAGATGTCTGCGATCATGAATCCTGAGATAAAGGCAATCCAGAAAAAGTATGCCGGCAAAAACGACCAGGTAAGTATGATGAAGATGAACGAAGAAACACAGAATGTATATGCAAAATACGGTGTTTCTCCGATGGGAACATGTCTTCCGATGCTGATTCAGCTGCCGATCCTGTTTGCATTGTATCGTGTAATCTGGAATATTCCGGCTTACGTTGCAAGTGTAAAAGATGTATTTACTCCTCTTGTAAATGTTCTTTTAAAGACACAGGGTACAAAGCAGTTTTTAGCTGATACAGTAGGAAACCAGGTCAATTTCCAGAGACTTGGTTATACAGCAAACAGTGCGATCGATGCACTGTACAAGTTCAAACCGGCAGACTGGACTGCAATGGCAGAGAAGTTTCCGGATCTGTCAGGTATGATCTCACAGACAACAGGCAGTCTTGATAAAATGAACTATTTCCTGGGATTGAATATTTCCAACTCACCGATGACAGCGATGGTGGAAAATTTCAAGGCACATAACTGGATTTTATTTGTATGTGCACTGGCAATCCCGGTACTGGCAGGTTTAAGCCAGTGGCTGAACACCAAACTGATGCCTCAGGCAGCAGCAAGTCCGGCAGGAGACGACAGCTCCATGGAAAGCTCCATGAAGATGATGAACAATATGATGCCTCTGGTATCTGTATTCTTCTGTCTGTCACTTCCGATCGGTCTTGGTATTTACTGGATCGCAGGTGCAGTATTCAGAGGTATCCAGCAGGTGATCGTCAATAAACATATGGAAAAAATGGATATGGACGAGCTGATCCGCAAAAATGTGGAGAAGATGAATGCAAAGCGTAAAAAACAGGGACTTCCGCCAAAGAAAATTTCTGAGCATGCAAAAGTAAGCTTCAAAGATCTTGAAGATTCACAGAAAGTGGATGAGAAGAAACAGGCAGAGCGTCAGAAGAAAATCCAGGATTCCACGGAGTACTATAAACACGCAGATGCGAAACCGGGAAGTATTGCAGCAAAAGCGAGAATGGTTCAGCAGTTTGATGAAAAGAATCCAAAAGGTAAGAAAAATAAGAATTAAAGTAATAAGGTAATAAAGAGAAGTAATATGGGGAGAAGGATGGGAGGTATTAAAATGGAAGAGTATATCGAGGTTTCTGCGAAGACAAAAGAAGAAGCGATCATGAATGCAGCAATTCAGCTTGGAACAAGCAGCGATAATATTGAATATGATGTTATTCAGGAAGCAACTTCCGGACTTTTTGGAATCGGAAGAAAACCGGCCATTATAAGGGCAAG
>ULSV01028088.1_pt1 | contig 14001 bp, 10 predicted proteins | sample 1956991 | NCBI WGS metagenome assembly ULSV01 (sample SAMEA4835717, study PRJEB28245) | human gut metagenome | biome: gut microbiome; material: fecal sample | place: Denmark | collected 2008 | reverse complement strand
CGCCGCGGACCTTTCCATCGAAAAAAACGCCAACGTCCCCCAGATCCTGATCTATCACACCCACTCCCAGGAGACTTATACAGACTACCCGGAAAACGCGGAGGCGGACGTGGTCCACCTTGGGGAGTATCTGGCAAAGCTTCTAAGGGAAAAGGGGTACAACGTGTATCATGATGAAAGCGTCTATGATTACCGGAATGGAAAGCTGGACCGCAGCGCGGCATACACCTACGCCCTCGACGGGATCACTGGTCTCTTACAGAAATACCCGTCTATCGAGGTGGTATTAGATGTCCACCGGGACGGCGTCTCGGATGGGACGAGACTTGTGACGGAGATCGATGGGACGGAGACCGCGAAGATCATGTTCTTCAACGGGACATCCATGAGCCCGGACGGTCCCATCGAGTATCTCCCGAACCCAAATCTCAAGGAAAATCTGGCGTTCAGCTTCCAGATGCAGCTTCTGGCTGCAGAAAAATATCCGGGGCTCACAAGAAAGATCTATTTAAAAGGCCTCCGCTATAACGAGCATGTCCGGGAGCGTTCCGCCCTCATTGAGGTGGGCGCCCAGACAAACACGTATGCGGAGGCGAAAGCGGCGATGGTGCCGTTAGCCGATCTCCTGGATCAGGTACTTACAGGAGAATAGAAAAAACGCAGGGAGTGGTTACATATTGATCTTTTTCTCCCATTTTCCGGACATATAATAGATCTCTACGAGGACGGAGGCTACGATCCAGCCCACCGGATATCCGAAGCCGACGACAGCGGCTGTATTGCAGATCGAAGTTGCGATATAGAGATAGATCTGACGGAACAGGACGAAGGAGAACAGCATGATCAGCATCGGGGTTCTGGAATCTCCGGCCCCGCGCATTGCACCCGCAACGACCTGATTCGGGCAGCAGAACGCCAGCATGAATACGTTCATCCGTAGAAATAACGTTCCGTATCGGACGACATCAGGCTCCTGATTGAAGACTGCGACAAGCTGCGGCGCAAAGAGGAAAAGAACTCCGGCACTGGCGAAGGTGATGAGCAGTGCCAGCCTGAGAGCCACGCCGGTCCCTTTTTTCGCGCGGGGCAGATTCCCGGCTCCGAGATTCTGGCTCATAAAGGTCGTGGATGCCTGTCCGATACTCTGCATCGGAAGGAAGACAAACTGGTCGATCTTGGAGTAGCTGCTCCATCCGGCCATGCAGCTGGATCCGAAGGTGTTGATATAGGACTGAACGTACACGTTGGAAAATGAGGTCAGCGACTGCTGAAAGCCTGTCGGAAGTCCAATCATGAGGATCTGCCGGAAGATTTTTTTGTCGATCCGCAGATCCTTCCAGGTCAGCCGGTAATTTTCCTTACTTCTGGTGAGAACGATGAGTACGAGAATTGCGGAAACAAACTGGGATATGATCGTCGCGTAGGCAACCCCCTCAATGGCCATGCCGAATCCCACTACAAATAGAAGGTCAAGGCCGATGTTCATGACACTGGAGAGACAGAGAAAGTACAGAGGCCGTTTTGTATCGCCTACCGCACGCAGGATCGCGCTTCCCATATTGTATACAAGAAGTCCGAAAACACCGGAAAAATAGATCTTTAAGTATATGGAAGCGGATGGCAGGACATCCTCCGGTGTGGACATGAATTTTAGCATAAAGGGGGCAACAACGATCCCAAGACCGGTGAGAATGATTCCGCAGATGAAGGTCACCGCCATTGTGGTTTCAACGGCAATGTGAAGCTTTTCATCATCGTGGGCTCCATAATACCGGCTGATGACAACACCGGCACCGATAGATGTTCCGGTAAAGAACATGACGATCATATTGATGATGCTGGTGGTTGAACCGACGGCGGCGAGGGCATGGGAGCCGACAAAGTTCCCGACGACAAGACTGTCCACAGTATTGTACAACTGTTGAAAGAGATTTCCGATCACGAGAGGAACCGCGAACATGATCAGGAGTTTCGTGATGGAGCCCGAGGTCATGTCCAGGGACTGCTTCTTTTTCTGAGTTTGATTCATAAATGTTATCATCTCCTGAGAGCTGTGCGGCGGACGTAGACAGAGCATAGAGGATGCAGGATCTGTGAACCTGCCGGACAGCTGCTGTACTGATAGAAAAGGTGAACGGGTGACGGGACAAAGAAATGTCCTGAAAATACGTGACAAGATGTTATTTAAAGTCTAAATCAGAACAGGTAGAATGTCAATTGATTTCGGAATACATAATAGCGCCGCAAGTTGTCTCGTTTGTGTCTATTTTTTATACAGCGCAAACTTCATAGTACTGCTTGCGCAGATACCTAAAAAATGCTATATTTAGTATGATAAATTGCTATTTCTGCCCCTTACAGGCAAAACGCCTGTGGATAAAATCATTTTTATATGGTATTATGCAGAACTTTCGAATCCGGCGGCAGAAAAATAGATCATATAAATGAAGAAAAATAATAGAAGAGAGGAACATGAATGGTTCATTATTCCCAGGATAAAATCAGAAATTTCTGTATCATTGCCCATATCGACCACGGTAAATCCACATTGGCAGACCGTATTATCGAAAAAACAGGTCTATTGACGAGTCGTGAGATGCAGGCTCAGATCCTTGACAATATGGATCTTGAAAGAGAGCGTGGAATCACGATCAAATCCCAGGCAGTCCGCACGGTTTATAAGGCAAAGGACGGCGAGGAGTATATTTTTAACCTGATCGACACCCCAGGTCACGTAGACTTTAACTATGAGGTGTCCCGAAGTCTTGCGGCGTGTGACGGTGCGATCCTTGTTGTAGATGCGGCTCAGGGTATCGAGGCCCAGACCCTTGCAAACGTGTATCTTGCCCTTGACCATGATCTTGATGTTGTCCCGGTCATCAATAAGATCGACCTTCCGAGCGCTGATCCGGATCGTGTGGCGGAGGAGATCGAGGATGTGATCGGACTTGAGGCTCACGACGCACCGAGGATCTCCGCGAAGATGGGACTCAATATCGAGGATGTTTTGGAAGCGATCGTCCATAAGATCCCGGCTCCGAAGGGAGATCCGGAGGCACCGCTTCAGGCGCTGATCTTTGACTCCCTCTACGATTCCTACCGCGGTGTTATCGTATTCTGCCGTGTGAAGGAGGGAACCGTGAAGAAAGGCACCCCGATCCAGATGATGGCGACGGGAGCTTCCTACGATGTCGTTGAGGTCGGATATTTCGGTGCAGGCCAGTTTATCCCCTGTGATGAGCTTAGGGCCGGCATGGTTGGCTATATCACAGCCAGCATCAAGAACGTGAAAGATACCCGCGTGGGAGATACCGTGACGAATCGTTTAAATCCGTGCGCGGCCCCGCTTCCGGGATATAAGAAAGTAACTCCGATGGTGTACTGCGGACTCTATCCGGCAGATGGAGCAAAATATCCGGAGCTCCGTGACGCATTGGAAAAGCTTCAGTTAAACGATGCGTCCCTGTTCTTTGAGCCGGAGACATCGGTTGCGTTAGGCTTTGGCTTCCGCTGTGGATTCTTAGGTCTTTTACATCTGGAGATCATTCAGGAGCGCCTGGAGCGCGAGTACAACCTTGACCTCGTGACGACAGCACCGGGCGTTGTATACCGGATCCACAAGACGAACGGCGAGGTGATCGACCTCACGAACCCGTCCAACATGCCGGATCCGTCCGAGATCGAATATATGGAGGAGCCGATCGTCTCCGCAGAGATCATGGTGACCACAGAATTTGTGGGCGCGATCATGCAGTTATGCCAGGAGCGCCGCGGCGTTTACCTCGGCATGGAATATATGGAAGAGACGCGTGCACTCTTAAAGTATGAGCTCCCGTTAAACGAGATCATCTATGACTTCTTTGACGCGCTGAAATCAAGATCCCGCGGTTACGCGTCCTTCGACTACGAGTTGAAGGGATACGAGCAGTCACAGCTTGTAAAACTCGATATCCTGATCAATAAGGAAACTGTGGATGCCCTTTCCTTCATCGTGTTTGAGGGATCCGCTTACGAGCGCGGCAGAAAGATGTGCGAAAAGCTGAAGGATGAGATCCCGAAGCATTTATTCGAGATTCCGATCCAGGCTGCTGTGGGTGGTAAGATCATTGCCCGCGAGACGGTGAGAGCCATGAGAAAGGATGTCCTCGCGAAGTGCTACGGCGGTGATATCTCCCGTAAGAAGAAGCTTCTTGAGAAACAGAAGGAAGGTAAGAAGCGCATGCGTCAGGTCGGAAACGTAGAGATTCCGCAGAAGGCGTTTATGAGCGTTCTGAAGCTGGATGAAGAATAATTAAAATATTGATATACAGAAAAAAGTCCATTTCAGACGATCATATAGAAATGGACTTTTTTGTACAGTAGGAAAGGTTCTATGGCAAAAAACTCCAGAAACGGCTTTGTTTCGTGCCAGAATGGTAAATAATATGAAACTTACAACATTATGCTATATTGAAAAAGATGACAAATATCTGATGATCCACCGTGTCAAGAAGAAACATGACGTGAATAAGGATAAATGGATCGGAATCGGCGGAAAGTTCGAGCGGGGTGAGAGTCCGGAGGACTGCATTCTGCGTGAGACGAAAGAGGAAACAGGCCTGACGCTCACAAGCTATAGACTCCGGGGTGTTCTGACTTTCGTGTACAACGATGACGATGATGAGATGGAATATATTTTCCTCTACACAGCGGACGATTTCACCGGTGAACTGGCAGACTGCAATGAGGGAACCCTGGAGTGGGTCCCAAAGGAGCAGATCGACAGCCTGAATCTGTGGGAAGGAGACCGGATCTTCCACTATCTTCTTGATGAGGACGCGATGTTTTTCTCCCTAAAACTCTGTTACCGGGATGATCTTTTAAAGGAGGCGGTCCTCAACGGAAAGCCGATGGAGCTTTTAGATCTTCTCGATGAGAAGGGGGAACCGTCCGGACAGGTGCGAGAGCGCACACTGGTCCATCTTCACGGCGACTGGCACCGGACGAGCCACGTCTGGGTCGTAAGGAAACGGGAGGACGGAGGACATGACCTTCTTTTACAGAAGCGGAGCAGCGAAAAGGACTCCTTCGCCGGCTGTTACGATATCTCCAGTGCCGGACATATCCCGGCGGGACAGGATTATCTGAAGTCGGCGCTCAGGGAGTTAAAGGAAGAGCTGGGGATCATGGCAGAACCGGACGATCTGAGGTTTGTCGGAGTCCATGATGGGCGCTACGAAGGAGAGTTTCATGGGCGGATCTTTAAGAATCATGAAAAGAGCCGTGTCTTCGTATACGAAAAGCCCGTAGAGATCGAGACACTCGTACTTCAGAAGGAAGAAGTCGAATCTGTAAAATGGATGAAGATCGAGGATGTCCTTGCAGCGGTGAAGGCCAGGGATCCGGGCTACTGTCTGTTTGAGGATGAGATCGAGATGCTCGATGAGGTTCTCAGATGAGCGGCGGAATGGAGCTGTACCTCCATATTCCGTTTTGTGTAAAAAAATGCGCGTATTGCGATTTCCTTTCATTCCCATCCGGACAGGAGATTCAGAGACAGTATGCAAAGCGGCTGATGGAAGATATTGACTGTATGGGAAAGGAATATGGGGATATTCCGGTCGATACGATCTTTATCGGTGGAGGGACTCCATCCGTACCGGAATCTCGTCTGATCGTGGATCTTATGGAGCATGTGAACCGTGCATTTCAGATCAGTGACGGAGCGGAGATCTCCATGGAAGCAAATCCGGGGACCGTTACACGGGAAAAACTCACAGATTACAGGCGGGCCGGGATCAATCGCCTGAGCTTTGGACTCCAATCAGCAAATGACAGAGAGCTAAAGCTTCTCGGCCGGATCCATACCTGGGCGGAATTCCTGGAGAGCTTCCATCTGGCCCGGGAGTGCGGGTTCACGAACATCAATATCGACCTTATGTCAGCGTTGCCGGGACAGACCCGCGAGTCCTGGAAGGACACCTTAAAGCGGGTCACGGACCTGAATCCGGAACATATCTCGGCGTACAGCCTGATCATTGAGGATGGAACTCCTTTCGGTGAGAAGTACGGGAGCGAAGAGGGACGGAAACTTCTTCCCGACGAGGATTCCGAGCGGGAGATGTACCATGAGACGAAACGATTCCTGCGGGAGTGCGGATACGAGCGGTACGAGATCTCTAATTACGCGAAGCCGGGACGGGAGTGCCGCCATAATATCGGATACTGGACCGGCGTGCCGTATCTTGGACTGGGTCTTGGGGCATCTTCCTATATGAATGGCAGCAGGTTTGCGGTCAGTTCCGATATGCAGCAGTATCTGGAAGAAAAGCCGGGGACGTTTACAGATGTGGAGAAGCTTACGAAGAAAGACATGGAAGAGGAATTTTTCTATGTAGGACTCCGGATGACAGCGGGTGTGTCACTCTCAGAATTTGAACGCAGATTCGGTGTGACGGCAAAGGAGGTTTATCCGGGACTTATGGAAACATTTGTGAAGGAAAAGGCAGCGGAATTTCGGGGAGACCGGTTTGTGCTGACAGATTACGGACTTGATGTGAGCAATTATATTATGGCGCAGTTTCTGCAGGGATAAAAGCCTTCAGAGACTGCGCTTTATCATGTAACAGGAGATTCTGAGGAGTTCCCTATTACACAAAGGCACATTAAAAAAAAGCCGATCTTATAATACACTAAAGGAATATATGAGAAAAGAAAAAATAGTAAAAATACATAAAAAACTGTCAAAAAACAGAAAACTATGCTATAATTTAACTAATCCGTGAGACATATTTTGAGAAAAACGGTAACTGCGAGGGCACTGAACAGTTACGAAAACGCAAGATTGCCGCATGCCTTATGACACGGAAGCTTGCACGGAGAGACATATCCAAAACACAGGGGGATATTTATATGGCAAAAGAAATGATCGCAATGCTTCTTGCCGGTGGACAGGGCTCCAGACTTTATGCGCTGACACAGAAGCTTGCAAAACCTGCAGTTCCGTTTGGTGGAAAATACAGGATTATTGATTTCCCGCTTTCGAATTGCGTAAACTCAGGAATCGATACGGTGGGAATTTTAACCCAGTATCAGCCGATGGTATTAAATGAGTATATCGGAAATGGTCAGCCGTGGGATCTTGACCGTCTTTACGGTGGAGTCCATGTACTTCCGCCGTATCAGAAGGCATCCGGTTCCGACTGGTATAAGGGAACCGCGAATGCGATCTACCAGAACATTCCGTTTATTGAGCGCTACGATCCGCAGTATGTGATCATCTTATCCGGTGACCAGATCTGCAAACAGGATTACAGTGATTTCCTGCGCTTCCATAAGGAAAAAGGTGCGGAATTCAGCGTTGCCGTTATGGAGGTGCCGTGGGAGGAGGCATCCCGTTTCGGTCTGATGGTTGCGGATGAAAATGACCGCATCACAGAGTTTCAGGAGAAACCGAAGAACCCGAAGTCGAATCTGGCTTCCATGGGAATCTATATCTTCAACTGGGATATCTTAAAGAAGTACCTGATCGAGGATGAAGCAGATCCGAATTCTGAGAATGATTTTGGAAACAATATCATTCCGAACCTCTTAAGAGACGGACGGAAGATGTATGCGTACCACTTTGAGGGATATTGGAAGGATGTTGGAACGATCTCCTCTCTCTGGGAGGCGAATATGGAGGTTCTGGATCCGGAGCACAGCGGAATCAACCTCTTTGATGAAAACTGGAAGATCTACAGCCGTAACAGCGGAATGACCGGACATAAGGTCGGCTCCGATGCGGTGATTCAGAACTCTATGATCACAGACGGCTGCCGGATCAATGGAACCGTAAAGCATTCAATCCTGTTTTCCGGCGTAAAAGTAGAAAAGGGTGCGCGGGTCGAGGATGCCGTTGTCATGGGCGGTACTGTCATAAAAGCGGGAGCCGTTGTGGAACACTGTATCGTTGCAGAGAAAGTGGTGATCGGGGAACATGCCACGGTCGGTGCAATGCCGAAGGATGGCAGCCACGGAGTCGCTACGATCGGTTCCGGAATTACCATTGGAAAGGACGCAAAGATCGGTCCGAATGCCATGGTCAATAAAAATGTGGAGGATGGTGAGGAACAATGGTAAATTCCAACGTAAATGCGCTCGGGATCATTTTCCCGAACAGTTATGATAATCTGATCCCGGAGCTTGCCGGAGACCGTCTGATGGCATCCATTCCGTTTGCGGGTCGTTACCGGATCATCGATTTCCTTCTTTCCAGCATGGCAAACTGCGGCATCAGTGATATTGCCATTGTTGTCCGTGAGAATTATCATTCCCTGATGGATCATCTGGGATCCGGTCGTGAATGGGATCTTTTAAGAAAAAATGGCGGGCTTAGTATTTTCCCGCCATATGCGGAAAAAAATATGAAGGTTTACAGCGACCGTGTTCAGGCACTTGAAAGTATTCTTCCTTTTTTAAAGAGCAAAAAGGAAAAATACGTGATCATGACGGATGCCAACATTGCAGTTGACTTTGATTTTGGTGCCATGCTGCAGGAACATATTGAGAGCGGAGCGGATGTGTCGATCGCGTACACGGAGCAGGAAATACCGGAGGAGCTGATAAGCGCCGGTGTTCATGAGGATATGTATTATACACTGTGTCTGGAAGACGGGCGCGTCAGACGGATCTTCATGAATTCCGAGGAATCTGGGATCCAGAATCTTTCGATGAATATTTATATTATGGAACGAGAAGCGTTGATCGAGAAGATCCATGGTGCATTTGTTCGTGGTTACTCCTATTTTGAGCGTGATATCCTTGCGCCGCGTCTTGAGAAGTACAATATCCGCGGATATAAATATGATGGATATTACGCGCGGATCTGCGGCTTAAAGAGCTACTTCGATGAGAATATGAAACTTCTCGATGATGAGAATCTGGACGCGCTGTTTACCGGCGGCCAGATCTACACAAAGATCCGTGATGACAACCCGACAAGATATATTAACGGATGTAAGACAAAAAATAACCTTGTGGCTGATGGCTGCGTGATCGAAGGCGATGTGGAGAACTGTGTTCTCTTTAGAGGTGTTAAGATCGCGAAGGGCGCAAAGATCAGAAACTGTGTCCTGATGCAGGATACTGTGGTGGAAGCAGGCGCACGGCTGGATTATGTTGTTACTGACAAGAACGTGACGATTGAGGTCGGTCAGGAGCTGAAGGGAACGGATACACAGCCGTTTTATGTGGCGAAGGGACACACCGTTTAAGAGAATGGGTGATCCTGCGAATACGGGTTGTGTTTTGAATGAAGTGACAGAATACATATAATAGGAAAGGGAATCTTTCGTAGGCATGTGATATGCTTTAGAAGGATTCCCTTTTTATGTGTCTGGAAATCGTAACTGTCTGGCGGATCTGCACACCTGCTGCGCGGACCGCAGTAACGCATCGGATTGAAGGTACTGGACAGTTACTGGAAATTTAAAATTACATACCGACGAGGTTACGACTGGATCAGATAGACCTCAGAGCGTTCCACACCGTGATTTCTTGTTTCGGAATGTGTGTTGTAAAAAATATCGATATGTTTTCCTTTGACGCCGCCTCCGACGTCCTCAGCGATATACTCGACACCATCGATCAAAAGGTGGCTTCCAAGCGGAATGACCCGCGGGTCAACGGCTACGGTGCGGCTTGCGGTCGCCTGGGTTCCGGTCTTTGTGAGACGTCCGTAACCTTCGGAGCAGCTTCTGCATGGGCAGTAAGCTGTGGTCTTAAATGTACCTAAGGAAACGAGGGTGGCATTTTTGATGATCTTTGTTGCGGTATCGTACTGGTAAGCTAACGGAAGTGCTGTGCCGTTCACGCTGAGCTTGATCATGTAGGTATCATCCGGGATGGAGGACCAGTCGATCATGATCTCAAAGCCGTGGGCACCGTTTCCGATGCCGCTTTCCTTTAAGTCATTGCGCTCGATATCAGCTTCGGCGGTCTCAGATAAAAGGGACTCGCCTGTATGGGAGTTGGCCACAGTGACGGTGACGGAGACCGGGGTATCCGGGGCAGCGGAGTTCCACGCCCATCCGGAAACCTTATTTCCATCGATGCTGTCCAGGTGGCCAGAGTTTTTCGGGGTACTTGCGAATGCACATACGGTGTTTAAGAGCATCGAAATGACGGTCAGTAAAACACAGATGGTCAATCTAAATTTCTTCATATAACAATCCTTTCTTTTTTTGTTTCATATCTATTACAAATCATATGCAGACATGTAATAAAAATGTAACAATTTGGAAACAAGTATGTATTATACATGATTTTCCAAATTTGTCAAGTTTTTGGGTATTACTGCCAGGACGCAAACAGTCCCCCCATATGGCAGAAATGTTCTTAATGTGACGTAAAGCCCCCGGGATTCACAGGAAAATCCAGGGGAAAGCCGGGCGGATCCTGTAAAATCCTGGTAGAAAAAGGCGATGAAAAAAATAGTGAAAAAAATGTGAAAATTATCAAAAGCCCTTGACAAACAACACACTAAGTAATATAGTAACAACTGTAAATGTTAGCACTCCTCAATAAAGAGTGCTAATAAAGAAGAGAGAAGAGGTGAGAGTTTTGGAACTGGATGAGAGAAAAGAAAAAATTTTAAAAGCGATTATCCAGACGTATCTGGAGACCGGTGAGCCGGTGGGATCCAGAACGATTTCCAAATACTCGGATCTGAAGCTCAGCTCCGCGACGATCCGAAATGAGATGTCTGATCTGGAAGAGCTTGGTTATATCATTCAGCCGCATACCTCGGCGGGACGAATTCCTTCCGATAAAGGTTACCGTTTCTATGTTGACCAGATCATCAAGGAAAAAGATAGTCAGGTCGAGCATATGCAGGAACTTATGATCCAGCGGGTAGACCGCGTGGAACTGCTTCTGAAGCAGCTTGCAAAGGTTCTTGCCAACAATACGAACTATGCGACCCTGATCAGCGGACCGAGTTACAACCAGACAAAGTTAAAGTTTATCCAGCTCTCGAAGGTGGAGGAACACAAACTTCTGGTGGTAGTCGTTGTGGAAGGAAATATTATAAGAAACTCCTTTGTTACGATCGATGAGGAACTCAGTGATGAAGAGCTTCTGAATTTAAATATTCTTTTAAACAGCAGCCTGAACGGTCTGACGATCGAGGAGATCAACCTTGGCGTGATCGCAAAAATGAAAGAACAGGCCGGATCCCACAGAAGAGTGGTGGATCTGGTACTGAATGAAGTCAGTGAAGTGATCCGCTCCCAGGACGAAGATCTCCAGATCTATACCAGCGGGGCAACCAATATTTTCAAATACCCGGAGCTTTCCGATACGGAAAAAGCGAGCCAGCTGATCGGTACTTTGGAACATAAAGAACTTCTCAGGGGACTGATCGATGGGCAGCAGCAGAATAAAACGGATGATCCGGACAATGAAATTCAGGTCTATATCGGAGATGAAACTCCGGTCCAGAGCATGAAAGACTGCAGCATCGTAACCGCAAATTATGCGCTCGGCGATGGGATGCGCGGAACGATCGGTATCGTGGGACCAAAACGAATGGACTACGAAAAAGTTGTATCGACCTTGAGATCGTTAGTTGCGCAGCTGAACGAAACGTTTAAAAATGAAAGGTGAAGAGAGCTGTGAAAGAGAAAGAGTTAGAAAAAGAGAAAACGGAAAAAGCCGTTTCTGAGGAAAAAGAAACCAAAGAGACAGCCGCTTCCGAAAAAGAAAATAAAGAGACGTCCGAAAAAGAGGAAAAAGCTTCTGAAAAGAAGAAAGATCCGAAGGACGAGAAGATCGATGAGTTAAATGACAAGCTCAAGAGATCCATGGCGGAGTTTGATAACTACCGCAAGAGAACGGACAAGGAAAAGTCCGCAATGTATGAGATCGGTGCGAAGGATGTGATCGAAAAGATCCTTCCGATCGTCGATAACTTTGAAAGAGGTCTTAATTCCATTCCGGAAGACGCGAAAGGATCCGCGTTTGCAGACGGAATGGAAAAGATATATAAGCAATTTGTAAAGACACTCGATGATATGGGCGTTAAGCCGATCGAGGCAGTCGGAAAACCGTTCGACCCGAACTTCCACAACGCAGTGATGCATGTGGAGGATGAGAATCTCGGCGAGAATGTTGTGGCAGTGGAGCTCCAGAAGGGCTACACCTACAAGGATTCCATCGTCCGTCACAGCATGGTGCAGGTTGCAAACTAACATTGAAACAATGTGATCATCCGGCAGAGACTGCTGGACGACCACTCATTCCTAATATTCCAAATTTAGAGGAGGAAAATCATTATGAGTAAGATCATTGGTATTGACTTAGGTACAACAAACAGCTGCGTAGCAGTTATGGAAGGCGGTAAACCAACAGTTATCGCCAATACAGAAGGTGTTAGAACAACACCGTCTATCGTTGCTTTTACAAAGACAGGTGAGAGACTTGTGGGCGAGCCGGCAAAGCGTCAGGCAGTAACAAACGCTGACAGAACCATCTCCTCCATCAAGAGACATATGGGTACCGACTACAAGGTAGATATCGACGGCAAGAAGTACACACCGCAGGAGATCTCCGCGATGATCCTTCAGAAGTTAAAAGCAGATGCTGAGAGCTACCTCGGAGAGAAGGTAACAGAGGCAGTTATCACAGTTCCGGCTTACTTCAACGATGCCCAGCGTCAGGCAACAAAGGATGCCGGTAAGATCGCCGGTCTTGATGTAAAGCGTATCATCAACGAGCCGACAGCGGCAGCCCTTGCTTACGGTCTTGACAACGAGAAAGAGCAGAAGATCATGGTATATGACCTCGGCGGCGGTACATTCGATGTTTCCATCATCGAGATCGGTGACGGCGTTATCGAAGTTCTTGCAACAAACGGTGATACACACCTCGGCGGTGATGATTTCGATAACCGTATCACACAGTGGATGATCGACGAGTTCAAGAAGACAGAGGGCGTAGATCTTTCCGGCGATAAGATGGCACTTCAGAGATTAAAAGAAGCTGCTGAGAAAGCAAAGAAAGAGCTTTCTTCCGCAACAACAACAAACATCAACCTTCCGTTCATCACAGCAACTGCTGAGGGACCGAAGCACTTAGATATGAACCTCACAAGAGCTAAATTCGATGAGCTGACAAGTGATCTCATTGAGAGAACAGCAATTCCGGTACAGAACGCGTTAAGAGACGCTGGTTTAACAGCGGCAGAGCTCTCCAAGGTTCTCCTCGTAGGTGGTTCCACACGTATGCTTTCCGCACAGGAAAAGGTTAAACAGTTAACAGGCAAAGAGCCGAGCAAGAGCTTAAACCCGGATGAGTGCGTAGCCATCGGTGCAGCGATCCAGGGTGGTAAGTTAGCAGGCGATGCCGGTGCAGGTGACATCCTTCTTCTCGATGTAACTCCGCTTTCCCTTTCCATCGAGACAATGGGCGGCGTTGCTACAAAGCTGATCGAGAGAAACACAACGATCCCGACAAAGAAGAGCCAGGTATTCTCCACAGCTGCTGATAACCAGACAGCCGTAGATATCCACGTTGTACAGGGTGAGCGTGAGTTCGCTAGAGACAACAAGACTCTTGGACAGTTCCGCCTTGACGGTATCCTTCCGGCAAGAAGAGGTGTTCCGCAGATCGAAGTTACCTTCGATATCGATGCAAATGGTATCGTAAACGTATCTGCTAAGGATCTCGGCACAGGCAAAGAGCAGCATATCACCATCACATCCGGATCCAACATGTCCAAGGATGATATCGATAAGGCTGTTAAGGAAGCTGCAGCTTACGAGGCTGAGGATAAGAAGAAGAAAGAAGCGATCGATACAAGAAATGAAGCTGATTCCATGGTATTCCAGACAGAGAAGGCAATGGAAGAAGTTGGCGATAAGATCGATGCAAACGATAAGGCCGCTGTTGAGGCTGACTTGAATGCCCTCAAGGAAGCGATCAACAAAGCTCCGGCAGAGCAGATGACAGACGCCCAGGTCGAGGAGATCAAGGCAGCGAAAG
>ULSV01014575.1_pt1 | contig 14371 bp, 12 predicted proteins | sample 1956991 | NCBI WGS metagenome assembly ULSV01 (sample SAMEA4835717, study PRJEB28245) | human gut metagenome | biome: gut microbiome; material: fecal sample | place: Denmark | collected 2008 | reverse complement strand
GTTACCTGCCGTTATCCGATAATATGACCATCAGTAAGGACCTGGGAACGAGGCACCGTGCGGCAGTCGGTATCAGCGAGATCACGGACAGTCTTACCGTGGTCGTGTCGGAGGAGACCGGAAGAGTCTCGGTAGTGGAAAAAGGCGGACTGAGGAGAATTTCTACAGCAGACGATCTGAGAAGGGCGCTTGCAGTAGCAGAAACCCAGGAAGAAACCAATGGCACACTGTTAAAGATTTGGAAGGGAAAGCGCAGAAATGAAAGAAAAACTGATAAATAACCTTGGACTTAAGATTCTTTCCTGCTTTCTGGCGTTTTTTGTATGGCTTGTTGTAGTCAATGTTTCAAACCCGGAGGTGACAGGAAGCAAAGAGGTCCCGCTGGAGATTGTAAACGAACAGGTCCTGACCAAGGCAGGAAGAACCTATGAATTGGGCGGAAAAGATACAGTAACCGTGTACTTTGATGTGCGGACCAAGGATGCATACAAGATCCGTTCATCAGATTTCCGCGCCTATGTAGATCTGGCAGAGCTCTACGATGTAACAGGCTCTGTGCAGGTAAAGATCGAGGTACTAAATAATAAAGAACTGGTCTCCAATGCAGAAAGCAGGCCGGGCGTAGTCCGTATCCAGACGGAGGAGCTGCAGAACAAGCAGTTTTCGTTGATCATGAACACCTATGGCAGCCTGGCTGAGGACTATGCGATCAACAAAGCAATCCTGAACCCGGACCATGTAACGATAGAAGGTCCGACCTCCCAGGTTGGCCTGATCAACCATGTGGGAATTGAATTGAATGTGAATGGTCTGGAAAGCAGTACGGATGGAACTGCTGAGCCGGTCTTTTACGATGCCAACGGCAACGAGATTACCGTCAGCGACCGGGTGAGCGTGAGTCCTGCTGAGATTCAGTACAGTCTGGAAATCAGCAAGGTAAAAACGTTGCCGCTCGATTTTGAGGTGACAGGAGCTGCGGCGTCTGGGTACCAGTACACAGGAGTGGAGTGCAGTGTGAAGAGTGTATCCGTGCTTGGGTTGAAAAATAGTCTGGCAGCGGTCAATAAGATAACCATTCCGTCTTCCGTACTGAGCGTGTACGGGGCAACCCAGGACAAGGTTCTTACCGTAAACTTAAATGATTATCTTCCGGAGGGCGTCACCCTGGCGAACGCAGACGATACAACGATTACCATCCGCCTGAAGGTGGAACAGCTTACTACCCGCACGATCACTTTGACGGAGTCGGATATTTCCATGGAAAATGGAGCAGATTATTATCATTACCATCTGTCCCCGTCCAGGATCGAGGTAAAGCTTCAGGGCTTAAAGGAAGATCTTGACACATTAAAGCAGGCAGATTTAAAAGCTACGCTGAATCTGTCTGGCCTGCAGCTTGGTTCCCATACCGGAAATCTGGGTATGAGTGGACTTGGCAAGAATTTTAAATTGATTTCTGTTTCCGCATTTAGTATAGAAGTTACGGCCGGTGGACCGACAGCGCAGCTGGAGCAGACCACTGCATCCGAGGAAGAAACAACGGAATCAGAGACCAGCAATGAAAATGATATGACAAAATTACAAGACACAGAGACGAGCGGCGCAAGCGCCGGCTGACAGAAAGAGGGATAACATGGTTAGCAGAAAAATTGTTATCAGAAACGTATCGGGACTTCATCTTCGCCCTACCGGGGTGCTTTGCAATGAGGCAATCAAGTATAAGTCCTCCATTAAATTCCATTTTGGAAATACCACGTCCAATGCAAAGAGTGTGCTCAGTGTACTGGGTGCCTGCATCAAATGCGGGGACGAGGTAGAGTTCATCTGCGAAGGACCGGATGAACAGGAGGCACTTGACGGAATCATTGGAGTCATTGAGAGTGGGCTAGGGGAGTAATAATAAATAATTAATTAATAAGGAGGACGTATCATGTTAAAAGGTACAAACGCTTCTTCTGGAATCGGCATTGGGAACGCCGTGATCGTAGAAGAAAAGGAACTGGTGATCAAGAGAGAGGCAGTTGCAGACACAGCAGCTGAGGTAGAACGCTTTAAGGGGGCGCTCGAGAAAACTCTTAAGAAAACCGAGGAGCTTGCAGCAGATCTCGCAACCAGAGTAGGGGAGAAGGAAGCGGAGATCATGCAGGGCCATATGATGCTTTTGATGGATCCGATGCTGACTGGGGAAATTGAAACCGCCATTACCGGCGAAGGCATTTGTGCAGAATATGCGATCGAGCAGGTATGTACGACCTATGCAGATATGTTTGCAGCAATGGATGACGAGCTGATGCAGCAGCGTGCAACCGATATGCGCGACATTAAGACCCGTATGCAGCGGGAGCTGCTCGGGATAGAGAGTGTGGACATCGCATCGCTTCCGGCAGGCAGCATTCTGGTAGCGAAGGACCTGACCCCGTCCATGACGGCAGGAATCAACCCGGAACATGTGACTGGTATCGTGACAGAGCTGGGTGGTAAGACCTCCCATAGTGCGATTCTTGCCCGTGCGCTGGAAATTCCGGCAGTTGTTGCAGTTCCGGATTTAATGAACCAGGTCCACAACGGTCATGTAATCGTGTTAGACGGCAGTGAAGGTCTTGTTTATGTAGATCCAGACCAGGAGGTTGTAGATGAATTCTCCGCAAAACGGGAAAAATTCCTGAAAGAAAAGCAGGAGCTGGAGCAGTATATCGGCAAGCAAACCGTGACAAAGGATGGCGTGCATATTGAGTTGGTCGCAAACATCGGTAAGCCGGAAGACTTAGAAAAGGTTCTCCAGTACGATGGAGAAGGCGTTGGTCTTTTCCGCACAGAGTTTTTATTTATGGACCGCACAGCAATGCCGACCGAGGAAGAACAGTTTGAGGCATATAAAGCTGTGGCAGAAGGCCTGAAAGGCAAGCCGGTCATTATCCGTACCCTGGATATCGGCGGCGATAAAGAAATCCCGTATATGGGCCTGACCAAAGACGAAAACCCATTCCTGGGCTACCGTGCGATCCGTTTCTGTCTGGACCGCAAGGAAGATGTATACAAGCCGCAGCTTCGTGCTCTGCTTCGCGCCAGTGCTTATGGCAACATCAAGATCATGGTGCCGATGGTGACTTGCATCGAAGAGCTTCGCGAGGCAAAGGCACTGATCGAAGAGATCAAGAAGGAATTAGATGAGAAAAATATCCCGTACAAGAAGAATATCGAGGTTGGTATCATGGTAGAGACGGCAGCAGCATCTTTGATGGCAGATGTATTTGCCAAGGAAGCAGCCTTCTTCAGCATCGGAACCAACGACCTGACCCAGTACACGATGTCTGTGGACCGCGGAAATGACAAGGTATCTTACCTGTATTCTACCTTTAACCCGGCAGTGCTTCGCAGCATCAAGCGGATCATTACCTGTGGCCGCGAGGCTGGCATTATGGTAGGCATGTGCGGCGAGGCGGCAAGCGATCCTCTTATGATCCCGCTGCTTCTGGCATTTGGCTTAAATGAGTTCAGTATGAGTGCATCTGCAATCCTGTATTCCAGAAAGCTGATCACCAGCTATAGCATCGGTGAGCTTCAGGCGGTGGCCGACAAGGCCATGAGCTTTGCGACTGCGGCAGAGGTGGAAGCATATATGAGAGAGTTTGCTGAGCGGGCTTAATGAAATTTAGATTTTCGGCTGTCACCTGCATTGCAGGAGGCAGCCATTTATAAAACGATAAAACAGCTACACAAATACATTCACACGAGGAGAAAGAAATATGGCAGTCTACGTGATCTGTTATCTGGCATCTTATATTCTGGCAAGGTTTGGCCATTACCTGATATCTGGTCTGCTGCTTTTGGCAGCAGCCGGATGGCTTTACATGGAGGATTACCGGAAATATAAGAACCTGATCCATTTGCGTGGACTGTTTTCTTTATTCTGGGTAGGCGGCGAGGGATTAGCCTGTATGAAGCTTAGCAATCTCCAGACCGACTGGTCCCGCATGACCTGGTTTTGCCTGTTCCTGGCGTACATAGGCTTCTGGCTGGTATTTGAGATACTGGTCCGTGTGTATGGCTCCGGGTACGATGGCTATGGGCGCTGGAGAAGCTTTTCCGGTGATCCAAAGCCAGTATTTACCATGATCTGCGTTCTGACGGTATTATCGTTTGGCTGTTTTATCGCAGAGGCCGTGACCTTGGGCTATGTTCCCCTGTTTTTGCGCGGGGTGCCGCATGCCTACTCGGAATTTCATCTGACAGGCGTTCATTATTTTACGGTCTCCTGTGTGCTGGTGCCATCGCTTACCGTGCTTTACATCCATATGCGGAATGGAAGAGGAAGCGAGAAGCTTCTCATGGCATCACTCATCATGACCGGCATTTCCCTGCTGGTCCCGATTCTTTGCGTATCCAGGTTTCAGCTTGTATTTGCAGTGCTGCTGGCAGTATTTACCTACATTTCCCTGCAGAAAATGTTCCATCCGGGCTGGCTTTTAGCGCTGTTTGCGGTGCTGCTTCCGTTTTACCTGATCCTGACAGTGGCGAGAAGCCATAACATTGAGTATTTGAATGGAATTTTTGAGATGAAGCGAGCATCCATGCCGATCTTCATCAGCCAGCCGTATATTTACATTGCCAATAACTACGACAACTTCAATTGTCTGGTGGAGGCACTGCCGGGACATAGTTTTGGACTGAAGGGCTTGTTCCCGCTGTGGGCATTGTCGGGACTGAAATTTTTCTTCCCGCAGCTGATTAATTTCCCGATTTATGTGGATAAGACAGAACTCACGACCCTGACGCTGTTCTACGATGCTTACTATGATTTTGGATGGATCGGAGTCCTGATTTTTTCCTGTATCCTCGGTGCCATTGCCTATATTCTGGTGGTAAAGCTCCGGGAAATGAGAAATCCGCTTGGGTATCTGCTGTATGCGCAGCTTGCAGCATACCTGATGCTATCCTTTTTTACGACCTGGTTTTCCAATACGACAACCTGGTTTTACCTGATCGTGACAGGTGCTATGGCTTTGTTTTACCATTTGAGGGCAAGCCGCTGGTAATTTTATAAAGAATCCTGTATAATAATGCAAAGGAATACATTGCAGCTTTCGCTACAGAGTAATCTGGTGGGAGCTGCTTTGCTATATGCCGTAACTGCGAAGCTATCAAGCAGTTATGTGATACCAAACAATTTTGTGATGAGGAGGATATGAAAATGATCTCAAAAAAAATGAATCCGCTGGTCCAGAATAACTCTGTGATCCGTGTCATGTTCGAAGAAGGAAAGCGCCTGGCAGCTATTTACGGTGCAGAAAATGTCTACGATTTCAGCCTCGGAAATCCGAATGTACCGGCACCGCAGGAGGTAGAAGACTCCATCATCGAGACTTTGAAGGAAGAGGATTCCACCTTTGTTCACGGATATATGAGTAACTCCGGCTATGAGGATGTGCGGGAGACCATCGCACAGGATTTAAACCGCCGTTTCCAGACAAATTTCCACCAGGGTAATATCCTGATGACCGTAGGAGCAGCTAGCGGCCTGAACATCATTTTAAAGACCATCCTGGACCCGGAGGATGAGGTCCTGACTTTTGCTCCTTACTTCGTAGAGTATGGTAACTATGTGCGCAACTACGATGGAAAGCTGATCGTGGTCTCACCGAATACGAAAGACTTCCAGCCAAACCTGGAGGAGTTTGCAGAAAAGATCACGGCACGTACCAAGGCAGTCATCATCAATACCCCGAACAACCCGACCGGTGTTATTTATTCCGATGAAACTCTCACCCGTCTGGCAGACATTCTCCGTGCAAAGAGCGCAGAGCTTGGAACCGAGATCGTGCTGATCTCTGATGAGCCGTACCGTGAGCTGGCTTACGACGGAGCGGTTGTACCGTATGTGACAAAATATTACGCAAACACGGTTGTATGCTATTCCTACAGCAAATCCCTGTCCCTGCCTGGTGAGCGTATCGGCTATCTGGTGATCCCGGATGAGCTGACAGACAGTGCAGAGGTCTTCACGGCAGCCACTATCGCAAACCGCGTCATGGGCTGTGTCAATGCGCCGTCCCTGATCCAGAGAGTCATCAAACGTTGTATTGAGAAAGGCGCTGCAGTCAACTTAGACGCTTACGATAAAAACCGCAACCTCCTCTACAACAGCTTAAAGAAGTTCGGTTTCGAGTGCATCAAACCAGAGGGTGCCTTCTATCTTTTTGTAAAGGCTCCGGTCGCAGATGATAAAGAATTCTGTGCACAGGCCCAGAAGCATAACCTGTTACTGGTACCGGGAAGCTCTTTTGCATGTCCTGGCTATGTGCGTATCGCTTACTGCGTATCTTATGAGCAGATTGAGCGTTCCCTGCCGGCATTCGAGGCAGTAGCAAAAGAATACGGACTGTGCTAAAATCCGAGGTAGTCTTGCACGGAACATGTACGGAAAAAAGAATCTGAGATTACACCAGCTGCTGTGCCGGATGGCAAAGCTTTGCCTGGCACAGCAGCTGTTATTCGGACAGACAAACGACAGGAGGACACGAAGATGAGAGCATGGGAGAGTAATATCCGCAAAGTAGTTCCTTATGTACCGGGGGAGCAGCCGAAGGGGGACCGGCTGATCAAGTTAAATACCAATGAAAATCCATATCCGCCAGCACCAGGGGTAGAAAAAGCGCTGAAAAATATGGAAATTGAATGTTTCCGCAAGTATCCGGACCCGACGGCATCCGAGCTGGTCCATGTGCTGGCGGAGTATTACGGTGTGGGAGATGATCAGGTATTTGTAGGCGTTGGCTCAGACGATGTCATTGCCATGAGCTTTTTGACCTTCTTTAATTCCCAAAAGCCGGTTTTATTTCCGGATGTGAGCTATTCCTTCTATAAGGTATGGGCAGATCTGTTCCAGGTTCCTTATGAGACACCGGCTCTGGATGAAAGCTTTTGCATCCGTCCGGAGGATTATTACCGTGAAAATGGCGGAGTGATCTTCCCGAACCCGAATGCACCGACCGGACTTCTCTTATCTTTGGAAGACGTAGAGGATATCATCCGTCACAATCAGGATGTGGTGGTGATCGTGGATGAGGCTTATATCGATTTTGGCGGAAAATCAGCCCTGGAGCTGATCCAGAAATACGAGAATCTGCTGGTCGTACAGACCTTTAGTAAGTCCCGTTCCATGGCTGGTATGCGTATTGGCTTTGCAATCGGCCACCCGGACCTCATCAAGGCGCTTAATGATGTGAAATATTCCTATAATTCCTACACCATGAACATGCCATCCCTGATTTTAGGAACCGAAGCTGTGAAAGATGATGCCTATTTCAAGGAAACCGTGCAGAAGATCATCGATACCAGGGAATGGTCCAAAACCCGTCTGACGGAACTTGGCTTTACTTTCCCGGATTCCATGTCCAATTTTATTTTTGCGTCCCACAGCCGTGTCCCTGCAAAAGAATTGTTTGAGGAATTGAAACAGCAGCAGATCTATGTGCGTTACTTTGATCAGCCGCGCCTTTCTAACTATCTGCGCATCAGCATCGGTACGCGGGAAGAGATGGAAGCATTGTTTGCATTTTTGGAGAAATATCTGGCAGAGTAGGTTATTTTGCGGTTTCCTGCTGGGAAAAGCTGGAAAATCAATGGAAATGAAGCAAATTGGGCCGCTTGTGCTTGGATGGCTGCCAGAAAAGCAGAAACGGACCATAAGGGCATTTTGGCGATCATGAATTTTGGGAAGAATAAAAGGAGAATGATCGGGGAAAAGTATGAAAACAGTCCACTGATTCCACGTAATCTGATGTAAGGCAGATAAGGATAAGAAGGTGATTGTATGGACAGACGTTATGCCCGTTTGATTTTAAATATTGTGGTTCCGGCAGTGGAGATCTTACTGGTCTGCCTGCTGGGACCAAAGCTCTTGAAATTTTTCATGCCATTTGTGATCGGCTGGATCATTGCCATGATCGCAAACCCGCTGGTCCGTTTTCTGGAGAGTAAGGTAAAAATCGTGCGAAAACACAGTTCTGCATTGATTGTGATCGCGGTACTGGCACTGATCATCGGACTAGGCTATTTCCTGATCTCGCGGCTGGTTATGCAGGCAGTCGAACTGGCAAAAGACCTGCCGCTGTTATATGATACATTATCGGAAGACCTGCAGGCAATTGCGGCCCGGTTCTCCAGCCTGTTTTCCAGACTTCCGGCCGATGTGCAGGCAAGCTGGCAGGAACTGGTTGGAAACATCGGTCATGCCGCCAGCCTGCTGGTGCAAAAGATCGCATCGCCGACGGTGGAAGTGGCTGGAAATGTAGCAAAGGGAATTCCGAATGCACTGGTCAATGTTGTGGTGACGATTCTTTCGTCCTATTTCTTCATTGCAGAACAGGATAAAATCATCGAATTCTGGAAAAAATATCTGCCGGAAAGTGCGAAAGATTATGGCCGGTATTTAAAAAACGATGTCAAAAAACTGATTGGCGGCTATTTTCTTGCCCAGTTCCGCATTATGTTTGTCGTAGGTGCTATCCTGATTGCCGGGTTTCTGATTCTGGGAATCAAGTATGCATTCCTGCTCGGTGTGCTGGTGGCGATTCTTGATTTTTTGCCGCTCTTTGGAACCGGAACGGTTCTGATCCCGTGGGCACTGTTTAAGCTTTTGTCTGCGGATTACGCGCTGGCAGCAGGGCTTGCGCTTCTTTATGTACTGACGCAGGTAATCCGACAGGTGATCCAGCCAAAGATCGTGGGTGATTCCATGGGACTTCCCCCGCTGTGGACGCTGGTTTTTCTGTATCTGGGATTTAAACTTCATGGGATATCCGGCATGATCATCGCCGTGCCGATTGGGATCTTTGTGATGAATCTCTATGAATATGGTGCGTTCGACCGGATGATCGAAAGTGCGAAGGAGCTGGCAGAAGAAGTGAGGAAAGTGCGCAAGTAACAATATCGTACAGTAAACACAAATGGGCCGGAAGGTTCCGTCCCCGCCGAATGGCGGGGACGAAACCTTTCGGCCCTCGTTCGTTACTGTGTGATATTGTTATTGGATGGGGATGAGTCTTCTTTGGTACTGATGTCTGATTCGCTGTTGTTTTTTGCTTTATTAGTTGGATTTAGCGTGTTTTTGCGCAGCTTCCGTTTCCTCCATATTTTCCGCAGAATCCATACGATGACCAGAATCAGAACGGCCAGTACGATCAGGATCGGGAGATTGGATACAAACCATACGAGCAGGTCTACGGATGCGGTCTGTAACTGGTTCAGGCTGTGTGCAAATCCTTTCTGGATGCGGACCGGAATGGTGTCCGGGTCGGTGGCGGTGAGTACCTGAACCTCCTGTATGGAGAGGTAAACCGTGCTGTATACAACCTGGTTGTCGAGAGTTCGCAGCTGGGACTCCAGGGATTCAAGCTGATAGCGTACTTCGGACAGGCGGGATTCCAGTGCAATCACGGCATCTACGGAGTCTGCTTTTTCTAAAAGAGCCCAAAGACGGTCCTGTTCTACCTGCAAAGTCTTTTTCCGGCTTGTTATGTCGGTGTATTGCAGGGTGACATCCTGGACATTTTCATTCTTATAGGTGATATTTCCCTGTGTGGATACTTCGGAAAGAAATGCATCGAGCTGGTCTGCCGGAATCCGGATCGTCATGTTAGAAGAACGCCGGGACTGATTGCCGGACCAGGTTAAGCTGTTGCCGGAAACATCCGATTGCTCAATATAGCCGCCGAAAGAAGCAACGGCATCGGATACAGACTGCAGGAGCGTATCAAATTCGCGTGTTTCCAGATCCAGATTGACGTTGCGGATCAGTTTGCGTTCGGTAGGATCCTGGGCTGCTGCTGCATTTTGCGGAAGCTCTGTGCTTTCGGATCCATTTGAAAAAGTGTCTGAATCTGCCACGTATGCCCCTGCGTCGACCGCAGCTTCCTCCACGGAATCACCTGCATCATTGGAACGGAAAGATGCGGCTTCAGATTTGGAAAAGGCTGCAGGCATGCCAGCTCCGCCGGAAAATCCGCTGTTTGCTGCCACGTCGTAGGATGCGGCGGCTGTTTCTGTAAGATATGAGGCATTAGAAGCACTTCGCGATGCAGAACCACAGGCGGTCAGACTGCTGGAAAGCAGGGAAAGGAAAAGGGCAGCAGTAAGAAGTTTATGTTTTGCCTCACCTGTTTTGAATGGATATTTTTTCATGATCACGTCCTCCTCTCTTTGCTTTCATTATCCCATATTCTGGAAATAAAACAAGGCGTTCCAGAGAATCTTAAGTGCTTGGAAAGTGAATTGTAAGGAAAAATTGCTAGTGAATATTGCACAAACAACAATAATGGATTTTTTTCGAATCTACTTGTATAGTACAATGATTTTAGGTATAATAGCGTAAGATATACCATGATAAGGCAAGTATGCGCCTGCCTTATCACAATAAAATTAGGAGAGATTATTAAGTAATAAAACGTGTTTATGAAAGTGAACCGCTGTGTTCAAAGATACTCAAAATCCAGAGTATTCGTTTGTGCTGACGTAAAAGCAGTCGGAAACGTCGAGAAGTAGCCAATGCAGGTTGAAACAGTCTTGCTAATTATAGGATAGAACCTTGATGGTGACGTTTGGACAAAGGTATAAATCTACGAAAACCAAGTAGTAAAACAAAAATATTAAGAAAGGAAAAGCTATTTAGATGAATCTGCACTGAATCATAAGAAAATTTGCAGATATGTACCGATGGCTTAGTCGGGAATTTACGACTGTGGAGTGTACAAGAATTTGTGAGTAGATATGTTATCAAACAGTCAAAAACATACACGTTGAAGCAGTAACTATAAATCGTGAGATTATAGCGAATCATCTAGCATATACGTATTTGTATGTGTTTTTAGTAGCAGGAAGACTCGTGAACAGAGAGAAGATTATTGTAATCGACTTTGGCGGTCAGTACAATCAGCTGGTTGCCCGCCGTGTACGTGAGTGCAATGTTTATTGTGAGATCTATTCTTACAAGACCGATATTGAAAAGATTAAAGAAATGAATCCGAAGGGTATCATCTTAACCGGAGGCCCAAACAGTGTCTATGAAGAGGGCGCAGCAACCTGCAGCAAAGAGCTGTTTGAACTTGGCGTTCCGGTACTGGGATTGTGCTACGGCGCTCAGTTAATGAGCCATGTATTAGGCGGTCATGTCTGCAAGGCTCCTGTCCGTGAGTATGGAAAAATCGAAGTAACCGTGGACAAGTCCAGCAAGCTGTTCGGTAATGTATCCGAGAAGACCATCTGCTGGATGAGCCACAACGACTACATTGAGAAAGAAGCTCCTGGCTTTAAGATCATTGCACATACCCCGGACTGCCCGGTGGCAGCAGCAGAGTGTGCAGAGAAGAATCTCTATGCAATCCAGTTTCATCCGGAAGTACTGCATACCGTAGAGGGAACCAAGATGCTCTCCAACTTCGTGTACGAAGTGTGCGGCTGCGCAGGCGATTGGAAGATGGATGCTTTTGTAGAAAACACCATCAAAGCAGTACGTGAGAAAGTCGGAAACGGTAAAGTGCTCTGTGCGTTATCCGGCGGTGTAGACTCCTCCGTAGCAGCTGTTATGCTGGCAAAGGCAGTTGGTGACCAGCTGACCTGTGTATTTGTAGACCATGGTCTGCTCCGTAAGGACGAGGGAGACGAGGTTGAGGAAGTATTTGGTCCGAACGGCCCGTACAACTTAAACTTCATCCGTGTCAATGCACAGGAGCGTTTCTACGCAAAGCTGAAAGGCGTAGAAGAGCCGGAGCGTAAGCGTAAGATAATCGGCGAAGAATTCATCCGTGTATTTGAGGAAGAAGCAAAGAAAATCGGTGCAGTAGACTTCCTGGTACAGGGAACCATCTACCCGGACGTAGTAGAGAGTGGTCTGGGCGGCGAGTCCGCTGTCATCAAGTCCCACCACAATGTTGGAGGACTCCCGGATTACGTTGATTTCAAAGAAATCATCGAGCCGCTGCGTGACCTGTTCAAAGATGAGGTCCGCAAAGCTGGTCTGGAACTCGGTATCCCGGAGAAGCTGGTATACCGTCAGCCATTCCCGGGGCCGGGACTTGGCATCCGTATCATCGGAGAAGTAACCGCTGAGAAGGTAAAAATGGTACAGGAGGCAGATGCCATCTACCGCGAAGAAATCGCAAACGCAGGTCTCGACCGCAGCATCGGACAGTACTTCGCAGCACTGACCAACATGCGTTCCGTCGGTGTTATGGGCGACGAGAGAACCTATGACTATGCGATCGCATTAAGAGCGGTAAATACCATCGACTTCATGACCGCAGAAGCAGCAGAGATTCCGTGGGAGGTACTTGGAAAGGTAGCCAGCAGAATCGTAAATGAAGTGAAGCATGTGAATAGAGTACTCTATGATTGCACTGGGAAACCGCCGGCAACAATAGAGTTTGAATAATGTACATGAGCCAAGAAATGCCGAATTTACAGCGTTTCTTGGCTCGTTTTTGGTTGCGTGACAATCAAATGACAATAATTTTGGAAATTATTCATAATATAGTGCAATGGGATGAACGATGAACAAATCATCCGACGTTTCAAATAGTGATTTTAAAATACTATTTATCATGTCACTTGGGCCAGAGAAGAATGAAGAAATTTTGTTTACATGAGTGGTGTTAGTCGCATATCCAACCAAATTAACTTCACCACCATATTTAAATGGTGCCTTTTGAATGTCTTCTCGAAGATATTTTTCATCAAATATTACCAAATATTTATCAATACAAATAAAGGATTTGTATGGAAAAATCTTTAAGAGTATGGAAAGCTGTTTTTGAAGCTCTTTATTTTCATTGTTCAATTTATCAATTGCTTCTTTCTTGATTTGTTTAATCTTATTTTCAATCTCCTTAAATTCGGAAGAACGCTTAATATCCCTATTAATGGTCATCCCTTTAGTAGCTTCATTATATTGTTCTTCACAGATTTTGTCTAATTCTGCAAGTTTGGGTTCGTTCATCATTTGTATAAAATCAGCATCATCAAATAGTTTTTTGTAATAATCCAAATCGAAAAGATGATATTCTCCTTTTACCTTTATAAAATCTCCTATTTCTATATTTTCAAATGAAAATAAATTATTCTTATTTAGATAATCTACAACTTGATGAAAGGCATTGTCGTGTAATACTTTGGTTTCAACATCGCTATAGAGATTTGTATTAGTTTTATTTTTTATATGATTATATATGTAATCTAATTTTGCATCAAAGCCTTTTCCAAGAATAGAAAAATCAGCTTCTCCTTCAGCGGTTGTAGTATGGGATGACTGTTTTTCTGTTGATGAAGATGATTGACTTGTTTGGGTTTGTAAAGTTTTTAATCCATTGTCAATTTGTGCAATATATGAATTAACGGTATCTGTATCTAGATAAATAAAGCTTTTCATTGTGAATCCTCCTTTATTAATTTGTGATTGGAATTAGTGTTAGTGCTAAGAAAGATGTTACTCCTTCTTAGGCTTCCTTTTCCTCTTCACATAAGAGAAATCCGGAAACAAGTCTTTTAACAATTCAGCAGTTTCTTCTACATCGTCATATTCATCCATATTTTGAACAAGTAGCTGGTCGTCATCATCAAGATTCAACGAAACAGTATACTCTTTATTGGGGTCTGTTGGGTTCATTGGGTACTTTACCTCTTTGAGATAATATTCCGTTTCTGATATTTCTTCATCCTCTAGCTTGTCTCGTAAACGTGCCCAATACTCAACCATCTTTCGGAAGTTATTAAGGTCTTCCTGTGGACGGGGACCAGCACTTGGAAGCCGCTCTTCAAATTTGAAGCATATTTCTCCATCTTTCATAGTAGGTCGTAGTCCGTATGCCCATTCAATGTCAAATAGTACATGAAGTGCACTAAATATATTTGCTATATCAGGGTCAGACAACGCATAAAAGCTAACTCCCAGATTGTTTGCAATATTTAATAAAGTCGCTTCATCTGGGTATCTGTTTCCAAGTTCATAGTTTCGGATGGTGGATTCGTTTAATCCACATTTATCTGCTAATTCCTTTTGCGTCATATCAGATGCAATTCTGAAATTCCTAATTAAAAAGCCTACCCGGCTGGTAAATTTTTCGCCCATTTTAACTGCTCCTTATAAGTGTAATGAGTGGTGTAGTATGCATGAAAACACGAGGTACAAATCATACATATACATGGATTATAACATAAACAGTGCAAAAATGAAATGTTTTTAACAAAAAGTGTTGACAGTACAAAAATGAACTGTTAATATAATACACATCATAACAGTTCAGAAATGAACTGAATAATAAAACAAAAGAGAGGAGGCATTAGCTTATGGAGAACAAGAGATTTTTGACAGCGCAGGATG
>ULSV01007011.1_pt1 | contig 14438 bp, 14 predicted proteins | sample 1956991 | NCBI WGS metagenome assembly ULSV01 (sample SAMEA4835717, study PRJEB28245) | human gut metagenome | biome: gut microbiome; material: fecal sample | place: Denmark | collected 2008 | reverse complement strand
TTAAAATAAACAATTTCTGATTTTTTTCAAACACGCTCTAGCTTATCCGAAATTATGTTTCACGTGAAACTAGCACATATCAATAAATCTTTCTCTTTCCAGCACGTCTTTCTTTCCATAAACTTTCGTATACAGTGCATTGCGAATCATTCTGTACTCTTCTTCGTCAATTTTTCTCTCTGTGCTCATCAGAAAAAGCGGTGTCTCTTTACGCCCTTCACCCATGGATGGCTGAATGTATGGATAATCATTAAAGAAGAATCCATTTCTCTCGTAAAACCTAACTCTCCTTACTGCTATTTCTTCTGTCGGAGGTTCCACTTCCAGAATGATCATTTTTTCTGCGTCTTCTGTCAATGCTTTTAGCATCCTGCTTCCTACGCCTCCATTTCTCAATACCGGATTGACTGCGAAATGTTCCACGTAAATAAAAGTTTCAAACTCCCATGCTGCAAAAAATGCTTTGATTTCCCGGAACTCTGGATTTTTTTCTATCAAAATCTGATACTCTGGATTTTGAAACAGTTCCTTCTGTTTCTGATAATCTCTGTATTCGTCTTTCGGAAAACTTTCTTCCATCAAGGTATACACCTGGTCAAAATCTTTTATTTCCATTTTTTTCAACATATATTTTTCTCCTTCGTTGTTAAAACAACCGATTTCTTTTCATTTTTCCATTATATTTACAAACGTCACGTGCAGTACCAGGAAGACCTGCCTCAGTAGATACTTTTACTCACATGACAAACACAATACAAGCATTATACAAAAGAGAATAACTTTTTTCAAATGATATTGAGATAAGAATACGAAGCAGGCATCGCCCGTACAGAGCATATCTCAATCGGAGATTGTACTCCCACTGAGAAAGACTTGTTATTACTCACCACTTGCAGAAGTGGGAGTCTTCTCGACTGAGATAAATAAAAGACAGTTTGCACTGTCATCTTAAAGGAGGATTTCATTTATGAATCAAACTATGTTTTGCTATCAGTGTCAGGAAACCGCAGGATGCACCGGATGTACCAGAGTCGGAGTCTGTGGAAAGAAACCAGATCTGGCCGCCATGCAGGATCTTCTAGTATTTGTAACAAAAGGTCTGTCCGCAGTAACCACACAGCTTCGGGCAGAAGGCGTTGAGATCAGTACCGACATCAATCACCTGATCACCTTAAACCTTTTTGTCACAATAACAAATGCAAATTTTGATAAAGATGCGATTGTTTCACGTATCCACACTTCGCTCGAAGTGAAAAGAAACCTTATCAAACAGCTCTCCACATCTTCTTCTCTTCCATCCGCAGCCCTCTGGGATGGCACTGAAGACAGTTTTGAAGAAAAAGCTGCAGAAGTAGGTGTATTGTCTACAAAAGACGAAGATATCCGTTCCCTGCGTGAGTTGATTACTTATGGATTAAAAGGATTATCTGCTTACTCCAAACACGCCAATGCCCTTCTGCACGATGATGAAAACGTGGATGCTTTTCTTCAGAAGGCTCTGGCTGCAACGCTTGATGATTCTTTAGGTGCAGAGGAACTGGTTGCCCTGGCTCTGGAAGTCGGCAAATATGGTGTGGATGGCATGGCTCTCCTCGACAAAGCCAACACAGAAACTTATGGTAATCCGGAAATTACCAAAGTCAATATCGGCGTCAGAAACAACCCTGCCATTCTCGTATCCGGTCATGATTTGAAAGACCTGGAAATGCTGCTGGAACAGACTCAGGGAACTGGCGTAGATGTCTATACACACTCCGAAATGCTTCCGGCACACTACTACCCGGCTTTTAAAAAATATCAAAACTTTGTGGGAAATTATGGGAATGCATGGTGGAAACAGAAAGATGAATTTGAAGCTTTCCACGGTCCGATCCTGATGACAACCAACTGTATCGTTCCGCCAAAAGACAGCTATAAAGACCGTTTATACACAACCGGTGCAGCCGGATATCCTGGCTGTCAGCATATTGGAGATATTTCAGCAGAAAACGGCAGTGCTTCTGCTGTGAACAAAGATTTCACTGTGATCATCGAACACGCAAAAAAATGTGCCCCACCTGCTCAGATTGAAGAAGGGGAAATTATCGGCGGATTTGCACATGCACAGGTACTGGCTCTTGCTGATCAGATTGTAGCTGCCGTAAAATCCGGTTCCATCAAAAAATTCGTAGTAATGGCAGGCTGCGACGGACGTGCAAAGAGCCGTAACTATTACAGCGACTTTGCGAAAGCTCTTCCAAAAGACACTGTCATCCTCACTGCCGGCTGTGCAAAATATAAATATAATAAACTGAATCTTGGAGATATCAACGGAATCCCTCGCGTTTTAGATGCCGGTCAGTGCAATGATTCTTACTCCCTGGCTGTGATCGCATTGAAATTAAAAGAAGTATTTGGGCTTGACGATATCAATGAACTGCCAATCATCTACAATATCGCATGGTACGAACAGAAAGCAGTTATTGTACTGCTCTCCCTCCTGTATCTTGGAGTGAAAAATATTCACCTCGGACCGACACTCCCTGCATTTCTCAGTCCAAATGTAGCAAAAGTACTTATGGAAAACTTCGGAATCGCCGGAATAGATACTGTAGAAAATGACATGAAACTTTTCTTTGAAAAATAATTTTTTCGTTTCACGTGAAACACAGAGTACTTTAGAAATCAAATATTTTAATGTTTCACGTGAAACCACCTACACGGGAATACCGCTTTCAATCTCACACAAAATATCCGAAAGAATTCCAAAGGATAAAAATGCCAGAATAATTTGAAAATGATTATTCTGGCATTTTTATCAATTCAAGTCGAATTCATATGCGACCTGGCATACTATGCACTCAAGCTTAACCCCGCAAACAAATCTCCCATGCAAAACTGCAGTGGCTCCGCTGAAATTGCAAGTTCTTTCTCGTAGTTACGAATCTGGTAATCTGGATCAGATTCCAGCATCTCAATTAATTTTGCGGTATTGATTGCATCATCCAAACCATCGTGTAACCTGCCGCAAGGCTGCATATCGCAAAGCATCAGAGCTTCACTTAAAGAGATTGCCCTAGAAAATCCGCTTCGTTTTACAAATGCATCCTGATAATCAATCCAACGCTTTGGCTGCATGAAATTTTGGATTTGCTCATCTTCTATCTGTTTACTTTTTATTTCCCTTCTCAGTTGAGCAAAGTCACACTCACTCCACGCAAAAACTTTATACTCCCTGTCTCCAAGCCAATTCGTCAGATGTTTCAGGGCTTCCTCAAGTAATGGTGCATTTTTTATCTGAACATTCTGAATACCTGTCAAATTGCTGATATAGTGATCCAATACTCCATATTCCGGATGCACATACTGTCTTAATGTCGCAATCTGCCTGAAATCTTCATCCAATAAAACTGTCCCAATTTCAATGATCTCTGTTGCATATTTATACATTTTGTTTCGATACATTTTTGGTACTTTGCACATTTCCAGATCAATCACTACATAGTTCATATGAATGCCCTCCATCGAAATAGTTTTTTGCTTTTTATCTTTTGCTATCATGATTTTACATGATTCAGCCGCTCTTTCTGTATTTCTAATGGTATTGTCGAAACAACCTTTCACTCTCCTCTTTCATCTGCTCAACCACTTGTGGCGGCGAAAGAATTTCTATGCTGTCCCCGAGAGAAAACACCCAGCCTAAAAACTGTCTGCTGACATATACGCAGACCGGAACGATAAAATGACCTTTATCCTCAGGAATAATCATCACATCTTTTCCAAAACGATCAATCATCACTCCCACCAACGTATCTCTAATTTTTAATTTTACTAGCTGTTCTTTTCCCCCATACATTCCAAAACTCTTTTTTGCATAATCAGCCATGTCAAGCTGCTGAAAATGCTGTTCACCTTCCCTCTTTTCTTCTGACACCTGGATATGTAGCATCTTATCCACCCGATAATGCTTTATTTTTTCTGCTTCAGAATCATAACCTACGAGATAATAGTTTTGTCCTTCCCACGAAAGCCCCCACGGACTGATATGATAATACTTTCCGCCATGTCGCAATTTCATTTCTTTCTTTTCCGTCCATTGAAAATATTGAAACTTAATTTTTCGATTTTCAGATATTGCATTGTGAATAGCATCTACCGTATAGTAGATACTTTCATTCATCGTTTTAATTCTCCCGGAAACATAAACCTGTCTTTGCAGTGTCATTGCCTCATATTTGCTGACCATTTTCTCTATTTTCTTAATCAGTGCATTGCTTTTTCTCTCTGTAATAAATTTCGATGACTGAATTGCATCTACCAGAAGTTTCAGTTCTGCAAGTTCAAAAGGGCGATTTACAACATGGTACTGATAATATTTTCCTGTCTTTTCCCCCTGAACTTCTATGCCCATCTGTTCCAGATCTTTCAGATCACTGTAAATACTTTTTCTTTCTGCTGTTATTCCATATTTTTTCAGCTCAACCATAATTTCCGGCATTGTCATATAATGGCTGTCATCTGTATTCTCCTGCATAATCTGTGCAAGTCTGTACAATTTAAACTTTTGATTTGTACCTTTAGGCATATACCTTTCTCCCTTTTTCATTGTTGAAATCAGTATAACATATAGAGTGAAAACGTTGTGAAACTCTTTTAATTCTGTTTAACCGGCTCTTCGCTTTTCTCGATTTCTTTATTTTGCTGCTGATACTCCAGCAGACTTTTTTTACAGATTTTGCAGATAACACCTGCATTTGTCAGCATAACAACTTTCGCTGTTGCTTTCTTTCCAATCTTATCATATAAACGACCTGCACTCATACTTTCTCCGATTACTGTATATGTACTGTTTGCCACATAACCAATCAATCCAAGTCCTTCTTTTTTTACCATAATTGCTTCTTTATCATATTTATTATCCGGTTCCTTTTCCAGATATAATTTCATACCCTTTTCCAGAAAATCCATTCCATAATGATACTTCGTACCCGTCAACGTAAAATAGACTTTTTTGATTTTTTTCTCATTCTCCATTCCCCATACCTTCCTTTCCACGTCTTCTATACTTCATTATACAGTACAACATGTCCAATAAAAAGTACAGTTGTTTTCTCTTTGTCTTCTCTTTTCTATAAAACAACCACATTTTGCGTTTCACATCGCTATGTTTCACGTGAAACTAAATATATAAAAAGCACAGTGACGATATTCAAGTCGAACGCACGTGAGACTTGGCACGCGATTCTGGTCAGCTTTGCTGACATTTACCTAACAGAATCGCTGTGCATTCTACACTTCGTTCCGGTCGGCACAAAACCATTGTCCACTGGACAATGTGTGCCCTCGCGGAGCGTTTATCTTAGTCGGAGATTGAACTCTCACTAAGACAAATTTGTTGCTCGCCACTTTATAGAAGTGGGAGTCTTCTTCGACTAAGATAAATTTCCATCACTGTGCTTCTGTCCCTTTCATCTCAGCTTTTATACCTCGGCAAGAAAGAGCTTTCCGCTTCAGCAATCCCCGGCAAGCCAGGAGTTTTTGGAAATGTGCAAAATGAACGAATTCCCAAGAAGGCACTTTTACGTGCCCTTCGGGGAATTCGTTCATTTACACATTAAGAAAACCTCCGCCGCAATTTTTTAAATCAAAATCCCTTCGAGATGATCCATCTCATGCTGACAGATCTGTGCCGGCCATCCGCTGAGTTTCATCTTCTGCTTTTTCCAGTCCATATCATAGTACTCTACTTCTATGTTTTCGTATCGTGTTGTTTTTCTCACACCTGTAAGCGAAAGACATCCTTCTTCTGTTTCATATGGAGTATCTTTTCGCAGCATTACCGGATTAAACATCACAACATCAACCAGCCCTATATTTACAATGATCACTCTCTTTTTGATTCCGATCATATTTGCTGCCATTCCCACGCAGCCGGCACGGTTGACTTCCAGTGTATCCTGAAGATCTTTCCCTACAGAAATATCCGACTTTGTTGCCGGCTCGGATTTCTGTCCCAGAAAGAAAATATCTTTTACGATTGTTCTGACCATTTTTTATCCATCCTTTTTCGTAATAACCGCTTATAATATTCTTTTACTGTTATATACAAAAAAATCCGGCTAAGTTCTTTCGTTAAACTCTTTTCTCAACCGGATTTTTTCACGTGAACCATGTTTTTACAGTCCATTTTTATACATATCATTGATCACTGCCTGTGCGTGCTCCAGTTCCTTCTTTTGTATGATTGCTTCCCTGTCACTCAGAATTGCCAGCATTTCATCTACTAAATCTTCAATCCTTGGATTTGTCACGCGGTACAGATAACCTAACATCCTGGTCGCCGTATAGTCTGTGTTCATATTTTTGTAGGCTATCTCCGCACAAAGTTCTTTGGGGTAACCTTTGCTTAATAATACTTTGTAAAGCTGTTTCGTCTGCTCCGATGCCCTGCCGAGATATGTTTCCAGTTCTTTTTTCAGATACTCGTATCTCTGCCTTTTCTCTTCTTTCTGGAAATGTACCTCGCGGAACTGCTCCGGATTCTCTCTGTAATCAAGAATTTCATCGCCAAACTGTTCGCTTGTCAGATCAAAGCAACAATCCCCCACCACATTATAACAATGATAATTTCCGCCCGGTCTGAGAATCCCATACACTTTTCCGCCAAAGATATCCTGTGCCAGAAATGCCGTAATAGAACATTGTCCTAATGTTTGATTCTCTTTGCTCCATCTTTCCCTCATTCTCGGTGCACAGGTATCCGCACACCAAATTTCTGATAATATATCATATAATTCTTTTGGATTTTTTATTTTTTCATATGTTTTTGAAGCTGCCGGAACATCTGCCTGTTCCCAGCCGTAAAACTGATATTTCTTCATGTCCCTTTCCCCTCCAACTCAATTTTGCTGTATATTTATGCAATATTTCCATCCATAACACACCCCACAACACCTGCATACACTATATCTCTCATAACCGATTCCTGAACTCCCACGTTTGCTTTTTGCAGAGCTTTTCCAAAACTATTTTAAAAATCATACCGTACTACCGCACAGTTTTTCACTCCGAAAGCAGCGTATTCTTCGTTTGTCATATCGTAGAAATAGGACTGCACCACTCTCGCAATTCCATTGTGTGCCACAAGAATATAGGTTTTTTCGTCCGATTCCTGTTTGATCTCATCCAGCAGATTATAGATCCGCTGTGCCAGATGCAGAGTAGATTCTCCTCCTTCGTGGCTGCACGCGAAACATTCTTTTGCTTTCTTAAATGCTTCGCCGTTTCTTGCGGTAGCTTCCCACTTTCCAAAACGCTGTTCTGTCAGACGCGGCTCGACTCTTGCCGGTATTCCGGTGATCTCCGAAATATGTCTGGCAGTATCCGCCGCTCTGATCAGCGGAGAATATAAAATCTCATCTGCCTTAATGCCTTCTGCCAGAATCTTTCTTCCGGTTTCGATCGCCTGCTGATGTCCGAATTCTGTCAGTGCAATGTCGGTCGCACCGCAGATTTTATTTTCCACATTCCAGATGGTCTGTCCATGTCGTACAAAATAAAAATGTCCCATATCTCAGATATTATGCCCTTTCTGTTTCTATATTGCTTTTTTATTTCTCCAGCTTGTCTCTGTACAGAGATGCATTTTCATGTTCTTTTGCTCTCTCTTCTATGATATTGTTTTTATTTCTCCAGATACTTTTGCAGCACTGCTGTCAGTACCTTCATATCGACCGGTTTTGCGACGTGGTCATTCATACCGGCTTCCATCGCTTTCTTTCTGTCTTCTGCAAATGCATTTGCTGTCAGGGCGATGATCGGTATGCTCTGTGCATCCGGCCTTGACAGACCGCGGATTCTGCGAGTTGCCGTGTAACCGTCCATGATCGGCATCATAACGTCCATAAGAATGCAGTCATATTCATCCCAGTCGGATTCTTTAAATGCCTCTACAACCTGTTTTCCGTTTTCCACAAGCACCGTGTCCGCTCCCATATCATCCAGCAGGAATATCAGAATTTCTGCATTTAAGGTATTATCTTCTGCTGCCAGGATCTTTTTCCCAGCCAGACTGAAGTCCTGCTGGTTTGCCGCCACTTTTTCTTCCCGGTATTCTTTATCTGTTTTAAATGTCAACGTCCAGATAAAGGTAGTTCCGACTCCTTTTTTGCTCTCGACCCGGATTTCGCCGCCCATCTGATCTACGATCCGCTTCACGATAGAAAGTTCAAGTTCGGTTCCCCTAAACTCACTGCGGTCTTTTCCGTATTCCTGTGAGAATGGATCAAACATATTTTTCTGAAAATCATCACTCATGCCGATTCCGGTATCTTTTACCATAAATCTGCAGGTAACGTAATCTTCTGTCTGATTTACGACTTCCGCCGTTGCTATGATCTTTCCGTTTGGCTTATTGTATTTGATCGCATTGCTGATGATATTCATGGCGATCTGGCGGATATGCAGTTCACTTGTCAGAACCCTCGGCGGGTTAAAGTTTTCAAGCCCCGGCGTTTCCAGTTCGATCCCATGTTTTGCCGCTCTTGTCTCCATGATATCCCTACAGTTTTCCAGCATTTCCCGCAGATACACGGATTCTTCCGCAAAATACATTTCCCCCGAATCCAGTTTGCTCATATCCAGAACATCATTGATCAGCGACAGCAGATACTCCGACGCCACGCGGATCTTTTTATGATATTTTCTTACCGCCTCCGGATTGTCCAGACATTTATCCGAAATATCCAGCATACCGATGATACCATTCATCGGCGTGCGGATATCGTGGGACATTCTGGTCAGAAATTCGCTTTTCGCCTGATTCGCCATTTCCAGTTCCATATTCTTTTTATGCATTTGTTTCGCGTGAAACATCATGGAACATGCAACCACAATAAATGCAGTCAGTCCGGAAAACAGCAGCATCGTCTGGATCGGATGCATCCGTACATAGCCTCGCAGCGATGTTTTATACAAGTGCATATTTCCTTCTTCCAGAAATGTTGTTTTCTGCAGATCCGACAGGCTGTAAATATAGTCATTCACAAGCCTTATAAACTGCAGATTGCTTTCTCTTGCGATCGCAATACAGATATTCTGTGCACTTCCCGAGATCAGGCCGGTAACCAGTGTGCTGTAAGTATCATACATATAATATTCCAGGGCTGAACGGTCTCCGACTGCATAATCTGCTCTTCCGTTTGTGACCGCTTCCATGCACTGTACGATATTATCACACTTTATCACTTCCTGAAATTCCGTTGTATCTACCAGGCTTTCCATTCCTTTTTCAATCGCAACCGTTTTGTGGCTGCTGTTCTCCGAACGATGCAGATAAGCCAGATTGGACTCCATAATAGACTTGCTTCGCACAAATCCAAGACGTGCACAGTATTCTGAATCAAAAGAAAGACCGATCATCAGGTCATAAGATTCTTCTTTTAATTTCTGTTCAGCCTCATCGCGGCTCTGGCAGAATGTATAATTGATCGAAACTCCGGTCTCTTCTGCAAAACTATTCAGGATTTCCACCATCATTCCTGCCGGTTTTCCCTCTTTCTGATAAACATAAGGAGCATCTCGCTCCACACACAGCACTTCCAGCGTATCCATCGATTTCAGATAGTCTTTCTGCTGCTGTGTCGGTGCGAAAACATATCTTGTATTGCGGAAATATTTATCAAACAGTACATCCGGAAGGCTCGGCTGCACCTGCTTGATGATGCTGATCGCCTCATCCACTTCTTTCAGCAGATCCTCGTCCTCAGATGCAAAATAATACGGCCTTGGTGCAAATCTCTCTATAATCCTGGTTCCGGAAATCGGATCAAGAGAAACATTTGAGATCACTTCCTGATTTCTTGTTTTTGCCTGTTCCCACAGTCCTACTTTCAGCGGCACAACAGAAGCAGCGTTATCCTCACGCAGATTTCCGGTTTCCAGTGCACAGAGAGCGTTGTATAAACCGTGCCGTAATCCTGTTCCGGAAAATTATAAATCTCTTCTGTATATTCATTCTTTAGGAGCGGTCCCAGCAGATCCACCTTGCCGGCTTCCAGATCATTTAATGCATTTCGATTATACTCCCTTTAAAGCAAAAAAGCCATTTTTTTCAACGAAACGCAGCAAGAAAGACAAAAAAGAATCCCCGTCAATGACGAGGATATCTTCAATGCTTGTATTCAGCAATCTGCTCAGGATCACGAAGTTGTCCAGGCTTGGAAGCGACTTGCCCGACAGCCATTTGTATACCGCCTGCGGCGTTTCAAATCCCATCGCCCCCTGGATATCTTTTACCTTGTATCCGTGATCCTGCAACAGCTGTTTGATTCTTTTTCCGGTTTCTTCCTGCTTAATCGACAAACAAATTGGATTCATACACTGCCTCCTTTTCAGACATCCGGCATCTGCCCGCTATTTTCCAATACTTTTTCTCAGGATCCGATACACGATCCCCAGCTCTGCCAGATACAAAAGATTATTTTCCAGAGTTCCTGTAAAAAACGGAAGGTTATTTCCCCAGAAATAATTTCCATCCGGAAATGCCATTTCTGCCACAAAATAGGTTCCTGCGAGAGCAAAATGTACAAAAGCGGTAATGGAAATCACTTCATCACAAACATTACCTTTTTTATTTGCATATCTCCATGCTCTCCAGATAAACCAGATAATACTCAGGACTGCTGCCACAACCAGACAGTATCCGATCAGTCCGAATTTTTCCCAGATCAGGATATTCGGCAGTGATCCACGCTCCGCCATCCACTTCAGGAAATAGCTCCCGTTCGCTTTGTTGTATTTCAGGATTGACAGTTCATGATGGAAGCTGCACACAAATCCTGCCGTGGCAAAGAGCACCGCCCGGACTTTCCGGACCAGCGGAGCTGTATAAACAGTCAACGTAAAAACAGCCACTGTTATACACACAACTCTTACCACAAATCCGGAAAACAGATAAGAGAACATCATCACCAGGATCATAGCCCCGGTAATGATACACGGAAAATGCTTTCCCAAAAAGCCTTCATCCGGCTTTGTCGGACTCTTTTTCTTCATCCTTCTTGCTCTTCTTCCGGTTAAACTTTTTTCCCTCTCTTTCTGTTCTCTTTCTTTTCGAAACAGTGCCCGGTTTCTTCTTTCAAATGCCGCCAGCACAAATGCTGTCAGAAGCATCAGTACAAGTTCAACCGTGCTTTCTGCCCTGTGGTCATTCAGAAACAGATTTCTCAGTGTTGCCTCGAATTCTTTTTCGATCATCGGTTTTCTCTGGAAAAGATGCACCACAGAAAACACAAGATACAGCGGCGGTGCACATCTGAAAAAAATACGGTAACCGACGATCCCGATGATCAGTGCCACAACCAGACCGGCGATCACGGATATCATCCACCAGACTTCTTTTCCATCAAAAATCTCATTGTCATATCTCCAGAATGTAGCATAACCGATCATGGTCAAAGTTGCAAGACATAACAGTAAATCCTGTCTTCTCCATACTCTTTTGCAGAACTGTTCTGTTTTTCTGTAAACCCATACAAAAAACCATTTAATGATCAGAAAAATTTTCTTTATACTATTTATCACGACTCTTACCTTTCTGTTCATCGAAAACAGGTTCCTCTCTGAAGAACATTCCTTTGTGCAGATGCAAATTCTTATAACCGTTTGCGAACATATCGTATTCTGCTGTTCCGATCAATGTCTCCAGCATTGCAGCCGCTCCTCTGGCTCCCATATCGTGTTCTTCCATACGATCCAGAATCTCCTCCACAAGATCCTCATCGTAAGTCAACGTTTTTCCGTTCCTTTTGAACCACTTCTGTTTCTTACCAAATACTCCATGTTCCTTATCCACCAGAATCTGACGCAGCTGAGCTCTTGACAGCCGGTCCATATGTACAATGTAAGGCACCCTTCCGAGAAACTGCTTTGAAACACCGATCTCTTCCAGTTCTTCCCGAAGATCATATCCGGTCATGCTGTTCTCTTTCTCCTTTGCGGATGCATTTACTGCAAAACCAATACCGTGTTCTTCCCGCTTTTTCTTTCTGCTGTTTTCAAGCTCCTCAAAAGCACCTGCCATGATGAACAGGATTTTACTGGTATCGACACTTCCATAGTTCTGGGTTCCGGCAATCGCAGTCAGCAGCTGAGCTGTCACAATGGCATTGCAGTCTTCACCATTACTGTCTGTGTTTGACATACCGATGATCTTATCCATTTCGTCAAGAAAAATAATTCCCAGCGGCATCTGTAAGCCATTCTCACCTTTCTTCATCTTTTGTCTTGCCATTCTTTCATATTTTGAGAAAACATTGGAAATGTCATCCCCGCTGAAGCCATTCGGTGTCATATCAGAGGCACAATAATTAAAAAAGCACAGATCTTTCAATTCCGGCATTTCCTCAAGCAGCTGAAACATAAAGGTCTTTCCGGAACCGGTAGGTCCTTCCAGAAGGATCGGATTTCGATCCTTTCCTTCACTAATAACAAATTTATGCACGCTCATTGCCACGATCTTTTTAGCCTCTTCCTGACCACGCATACCACTGCTGTCAAAATGTTCTTTCACTTTCACTGCCAGTGGAATATTGTCTGCCGGACTCTCTTTTAAGCTTTTTTTCCTTTCAGAAAGCTCAATAAGCTTATCTTTTCTGGCTTTGTTCACTGCTCTCCAGGCCATTTCGGTACGTCTTTTGTATTCCGGCCTCTGCAATGGTCTTTCCTGCATATTAAAAATGCGGTACATCGTCATTGCAATACAAAGCAGTTCATCACAGCATTCTCTTAGACGTTTTTCATACAATGTATCGATCATGTCAATTACCTGTGGATTCAATCCTTCACACTCTTTCAAATGCTGGAACTTTCCGTTTTCGATCAGTTTTTTTACTTCCTGCAAGTAACGACAGGTTGTTTTGTCTGCCTCATCCAGAAAGCTCATATACCGAAAAAGCAGTACTGCCACCTCATCTGAAATGGCAGTTCTCGCAAAGAACTCCGCCGGCATTTTATCTGCAAGTGATGCTCTTCCGCTTTCATAAGCTTCCTTGTACTGTTTCCGGAATTCTTCCCCTGACACCTTAAAAATCTTTTCTGACATATGACTTCCCACCTTTCCGTTTCTACCCTGTTCGTGTTATTCTTTTCAGTGACTTCCCGGAGCTGCGTCATCAGAAAGCCACCGATCTGAAAGAAAATATGTTTTATTCTCTTTCCATCTTCTATTATAATTTATAAATAACATTTCGAAAAAAGGGGGAGTTTTCTAGGCGTTTTTCTGTTATTTTGTTTTCTGCAAGTGTATCACAAAATCTGTTATTTTAAAATCATAACTTCCTTTTTTCTTTTTCTCATATACCGCACTTGTCGAAAAATACCTCGACTTTGACACCGCCGGAAGTCTGACGCTCCTCCCCGCCGCCGGGACATAACCCAGCTTATCCATGATAAACTTGGCGATCCTTCCGACATTCTGGCGAGACAGTGCATTTGGATCTTTTTTCGTTGCTGTCACCGGGAAACTGGAATTTTCATCAAATTTCTCTTCCAGCTCCCGTGCAATTAAGGTAAGCACCGGCAGTCCCATGTCCGATGCAAGTTTCATTCTGTAGATCATATCCGCCCGGAACATATAATCCGCAATCTGATCTACTCCGGTCTTTTCTCCGTTTTTATCGAGCATGTGTGTTTTGAATAAAAATTCATCTTTCATTTCCATATGCAGCCTTCTTTCATTTGATTTTTTCATCTGATCCGTTTTACTTCACATATACATCCAGTTGATTTAATCAATATATCATATATGCTTAATAAATTCAAGTATATGCCTGTTCCCGTGAAACAAAAGATCCTCAAAAATCAACTGACTGGGGAGGCGTTGCAAATGTAACGGTCAGCGGCAACGCATAAACTTTGGCTCAAAAGGAGCCTGAAGCAAATAGCTTCAGGCTCCTTTTTATACACATTTTACCCTTGCAAGTATATCCCATTGCCCTGCATGCGGCAGGGATTCCCTTTAAATTTCACTGAGATTATTTTGTTGTTTTTCTTCTGATCCAGGCTCCAAGCAGAATCATCCATGCTTCAAGAAATGCCAGGATATTTCCGAAAACATTCGCACTGTCCGCAGTATTTGCGGCCTTTACAGTGCTGCCCGCAGTTGTCGCTGAAGTTCCGGAAGCAGTAGTTGTGATGCCTGACTTCTGACTGCCATTTCCATTGTTATTTTGCGGATTGTTCTGGTTGTTGTTATTATTGTTTTTGTTATTGTTTTTATTGTTGTTGTTGTTCTTGTTATTGTCTTTATTACCGTTCTGCTTATTATCATCTTTCTTTGTGTTATCATCCGTTTCTGGTTCTTGATCATTTCCGCCTCCATTATCAGGCTTATCTGTCTCCTGATATACCAACGCATTAAATTACTAATCCTATGGAATCTTCTTGCGATATATCCATCA
>ULSV01012969.1_pt1 | contig 14746 bp, 15 predicted proteins | sample 1956991 | NCBI WGS metagenome assembly ULSV01 (sample SAMEA4835717, study PRJEB28245) | human gut metagenome | biome: gut microbiome; material: fecal sample | place: Denmark | collected 2008 | reverse complement strand
CCATTAAACGAACGATTAAAAGACGATTTATCTTCCTTAATTCCTTCGTTTATAGCTTTTGCCTCTAAGAGCTTCACATAATTGTTTCACTGCTTCTTTTTCCGTGATGGTAGGAAGTTCTGAGATAAGATGAATGCAGAATAAGTTATTGAAAATAATCGCATTACATAACTTGACCGGTAGGTATTTCACTACTCCGGTGTCCCTGGAAAATATCCTGACGCAAAGTGACTTTGCGAAAATATGATGACTGAAAGTACTGACTCTCAACTTTCAACTTCCAACTCTCAAACTCCCCATTGGTTTGCTGTCCGTGTTTCCTATAGTCGTGAATTGACTTTGAAGTCTATTCTTGATAAGGAGGGCATAGAAAGCTTTATTCCAATGTGTTATGGAATGGTGATGAAAGGTGGTAAGCGTGTGCGCAGGTTAGTTCCTGCCATCCATAATCTTGTTTTCGTTCATTCTACGCGCAAGCGCATAGACGTTTTGAAGGATGAGCTTGAGGGCACGATGCCTATACGTTTCATAATGAACCGTGAGTATTGTCGTCCGGTTGTTATTCCTGATGCACAGATGCGCAGTTTTATTCTCGTGGCAGGCAGTCACGATGAAGCCATTCTTTATATAGAATCAGCCGAGCTGAACCTGGTGAAAGGTCAGAAAGTTCGTATCACCGATGGTGTTTTCAAAGGTGTGATCGGTGAGTTTGTCCGTATTCGTCATGATCGCCGTGTGGTGGTTAATATCGAAGGTGTCATGGCTGTTGCTACTACTTTTATTCCACCTACTCTTGTGGAGCCGATAGCCGTTGATTGATAAAAGTCATTGGCTGGTAATGGTTATTGATTTGTAATAGTTATTGATTGATAATAGTCGCTGATTGGTAATCAGTATTAATTGCTGATAGTCATTGATATTAGTTATTGATTTGTATTAATTATTGATATCCCGTTAATTGTCGTTAGAGTCCGTCATCCTGAGCTTGTCGAAAGGTCTTCTCTTTTGAAACGGCTCTTCTCTTTTACAAATCAGCCTGATTTTTCTTTCATAAGTGAAATAGCTCTTCTCTTTTTGAAATATAACAATTAATAATATGGATTTTAATTCTTCATCATTATTTTCTTCAGCCCATCATCTTCTAACCTACGGGCTTGATGGAAGTCCCATTTATGCGGACCAATTTACGCGTTTGAACCGTGACGTTTACGAACGAGCTATCGAACTTTGCAACTCTCACGGAACTACAGCTGAGGAGGAGGCTGAACTCTGCCTTGGCTTGTTAGTAGCTTTCGCTGCAACGATTTATGATAATGGTTGTAAGCAGCAATATATCCAGAATGTTTTGGATCGTAGCTGGGAAGTGCTTCCCAAACTTTCTCCTTCATTGCTAAAGGTTCGTCTCCTGACGTATTGTTATAGTGAGTTTTATGATGAGAGTTTGGCTCGTGAGGCGCATACGATTATCAATATCTGGAACAAGAATGAGCTGACTTTGGAACAGGCGGAGATTGTGGAGGAGTTGAAGAGGTTTGAGGAGAATCAGTATCCGTGGGAAGAAGTAACAGTGGAATAAAATGAATATAATTGAAACTTCAATAGAGGGCGTAGTCATTATTGAACCTCGTGTTTTTAAAGATACCCGTGGTTACTTTTTTGAGTCTTTTAATCGAAAGGAATTTGAAGAAAAAGTATGTCATACACAGTTTGTGCAAGATAATGAAAGTAAATCTTGCTATGGAGTAATCCGTGGGTTACATTTTCAGAAACCGCCTTTTGCCCAAAGTAAATTAGTGCGTGTTGTGAAAGGCGCTGTACTTGATGTTGCTGTAGATATTCGTAAAGGTTCTTCTACTTTTGGACATCATGTGGCAGTAGAACTAACAGAGGAAAATCATCGTCAATTATTTATTCCTCGTGGTTTTGCTCATGGTTTTAGTGTATTGAGCGAGGAAGTTATCTTTCAATATAAATGCGATAACTTTTATGCCCCTCAATATGAAGGGGCGATTACTTGGGATGATCCAGACTTGGAAATTAATTGGAGGATACCGATGGATAAAATATTATTGAGTGAAAAAGACAAACGACATCCGAGGTTAAACAAAATAGTATATGAATTTGATATTGATCAGTCAATTTGAAATTATATGTGTTTCTTTTTTGAATAGGTTGCCTCAATTGATAAGGTCAATCAGAGAATTTTTAAATAATTGAGAGATATGAGGCGTGATTATAAGTAATTGTATTCAAAAATGAAAAATCTTGTAATTATAGGAGCAGGTGGTTTTGCTAAATCTGTTTTAGATTCAGTGGATCACATGAATTTTCGCATGGTGGGATACATTGATGATATTAAAACGAAAGGTGTTGAGCATTTGGGGTTTCCAGTTTTGGGAAATTCTATTGAATGTCTGGAAATTCCAGAAACGTATGTATATTTTGTAGCAATAGGTAATAATGCGAAACGAAAAATATGGTTTGATAAACTAAAGGGAATGGGACTTTCTTTGATTAATGTAATTGATAAAACAGCTTTAGTTTCGCATCATGCTACCATAGGTGAAGGTTGCTTTATTGGGAAGTTAGCTATTCTAAACCATGGAAGCGCAGTAGGTGATAATTGTGTGATAAACACACGTGCACTTGTTGAGCACGGTTGCCATATTCAGAGTCATGTAAATGTATCAACAAATGCAACGCTCAATGGTGATGTGATATGTATGGATGGTAGTTTTATTGGTTCTGGTACAGTTGTCAATGGTCAGATAACTATTGGAGAATGGGCTCTTGTGGGTTCCGGTGCAGTTGTTGTAAAAGATGTTTCTCCTCATTCTACTGTTGTTGGTGTCCCGGCAAAAGTTATCGAGTCGAAAAGTCATAAATATAATTCGTAAGAAAGATATGGAACATGTATATATAATAGCAGAAATAGGTTGTAATCATTGTGGTGCTCCTCAAATGGCAAAGAAGATGGTGGAAGAGGCAAAATTCTGTGGGGTTGATGCTGTAAAATTCCAAACATTCAAAGCTGTTGAACTTATATCAAAATTTGCTCCTAAAGCGGAATATCAAAAAGTAACCACTGGCAATAATGAAAATCAGTTGGAGATGACCCGTAGGCTTGAATTGTCCTATAATGATTTTATCGTACTTCGTAATTATGCCATAAGTCTGGGACTTGACGTCTTTTCCACTCCTTTTGATATGGATTCGATTGACTTTTTACAACGAAGTGGACAGGCTGTTTGGAAAATACCTTCAGGTGAGGTTACTAATTTGCCATTTCTTGAGCGTATAGCGAAGATTAAGGCTGCTGATAAAAAAATTATTCTTTCTACCGGTATGTGTACTATGGAAGAAGTACACAAAGCGGTCAATATCATTTGTAAATACGAAGATCCTAAAAATCTTGTAATATTACATTGTAATACAGAATATCCTACACCGGATGAAGATGTGAATCTTAGTGCGATAGATACATTGCATAAAGAATTTCCTCATATAAAAATAGGCTTTTCTGACCACTCTGTCGGTTACGTGGCGGCTATTGGTGCTTGCATGAAAGACATTGTTATGATTGAAAAGCACTTTACTCTTGATAAAAATCTTCCCGGTCCTGATCATAAGGCTTCTGCAACTCCTGAGGAGCTTAAGGAACTTTGTCATAATGTACGCCGTATTGAAATAATTGCCGGTGAAGGTGGTAAAAAAGTGACAGAATCTGAACGTCGGAATATTAATATTGCTCGTAAATCAATCGTTGCACGTAAGCCAATCAAAAAAGGTGAAATTCTAACAGAAGATAATCTTACATGTAAACGGCCGGGAAATGGAATTAGCCCAATGGAGTGGTACAATGTGGTTGGTACTGTTGCTGTGCGAGATTTTGGTGGAGATGAGTTGATTGAAATTGAATGATTTGTATATGCCAATTAATCAGTATGATAAAGAATTTATAGCTATAATAAATTGCCAATCAGACAATCAACAATCCTATGATTTCTATACCCTTGGTCTTTGGGGTAAATTATGTTTTGAATATGTTTGTGATGTAGTATGTGCTATAACCCTCTTTTCTGAAATATATCTTTTAACAAAATCTTCAAAAATAGCAAAGCTTGCAAAAAAATATCCTGTAAAGGTTGTAAGTGAAAGACCGTTTTTGACTACCAATACAATTTGGGTTTCAGGAACGGCCATTTTTCTTACTGAAAAATCAATTATAAATGCTATCTGTGATTTTCAAGATGGAGTACTTCTTTCTGTAAATCAACAATATATAAATTCGTTTGATATTGGCCTTGGTGTGTTTGTTCGAAATAAATTTCCGTTTGTTTCGAATGCGTTTGTACTAATAGGAACTTCCCCTTATGCGCAGACTTCATATTATGTACTGTCTGATGAAGAAGCGCTTACTATTGATTCAATAGATAAATTTGAGTTAGCTTTAGTCTTAAAAAAGAAAAAGATTGGTCGGAGGTTACTCACTAAATCTATACTTGAGCGAATAAAAGAAAAAGAAAATATCTTTTTGCAATGTGATGATAGTGATACAATCTGCTTGGTTGGTCATTCACAAATTGATTTATGGGGATGCGATAAAATAGGTGGATATAACATACGGAATTGTGGGATTAGAGGAATATCTTCCGTTGAATATGAAAAGTATATTTTGAAACCTGACTTGCTGAATTGCAATTCAGATATATTTATCGTAATGCATGGTATCAATGATATTGTATGTCCTTATTCGGATGAATTTATTATAGAAAGCATTTCGCATATATTCGATTTCATTGAGTGGAAAAATCCTAAAGCAAAAATCTACTTTATCAAGATTGTTAACACTAATGGCCGTTTAGAAAGACCTAATAAACGGATAGATGGCTTAAATAATAAAATAGATCAAGTTTTTTCAAGAAGGGTTTCGCTTATTGATACTAAAGAATTTTCCGATGAGTTTGGAGATTTGAAAATGAGATATACAATTGATGGTCTTCATTTTTCTCAAGAAGGATATGAAACCCTTTTAAAAATAGTAGAACAAAGTTTGAAACAATGAAGAAAATAGCAATTATTCCTGCACGTTCCGGTTCAAAAGGCTTAAAAGACAAAAATATTATTCCTATTAATGGTAAGCCGCTTTTGACTTACTCGATAGAAGCTGCACTCCAAACAGAAGTTTTTGAGAAAGTTGTTGTATCTACAGATTCTGTACACTATGCAAATATATCAAAACAGTGCGGAGCAGAAGTAATGATGAGGGGAGAGGCACTGTCTAATGACAAAGCAACTACTTATGATGTCATAGCTGATTTTATGGAAAGATGTAATATATCGATCGATTATTTTGTTTTGCTTCAGCCGACTTCTCCAATGCGGACCTCCAAACATATAACGGAAGCTATTGAGTTATTTGAAGATAACATGGATAGGTATGATTTTCTTGTATCGATGACAGAGAGCCATTTTGCAAGTGTATTGGTAAAGCCTATTGATGAAGATATGAGTTTAAAATACTTTGATACAGATTTCTCTCGTTATCGGCGTCAAGGTTATAAAGAATATTCGCCCAATGGAGCAATATTTATTGCTAAACCGCATGCCTATCTTAAAAGAAAACATTTTTTTGGTTCCAATGCAATAGCCTATATTATGAATAAAGTGGAATCTGTTGATATAGACGATAAAATAGATTATGAGTTGGCTAAAATCTTACTAATGGAACGAGAAAATGGGAAATTATAAAGTTGCATTTGCTACAGGCTCACGAGCTGATTATGGTATAGTACGTAGTTATATTTCTTTGCTTGATAGAGATGAAGATATTCGTTTTTCATTGTTATTGACAGGAGCTCTTCTAGATTTAAAATATGGAAATGAGCTGGAAATAATTCATGCTGACGGATTTGCTATTGATGTGGAGATTCCTTTAACCTTAGGGGTGAATCGGGTTTCCGAAACGACAGAAGCTATGTCAGAAGCACTTTCTGCTTTTGGATATTATTTTGAAAATCATAAGTATGATATTGTCATAATTCTTGGAGATAGATATGAAATGTTATCGGTAGCACTTGCAGCCGCTATGCATCAGATGAAAATATTACACTTGCATGGAGGCGAAATAACATTAGGTAATTATGATGAATTTATACGTCATTCTATTACAAAAATGAGTCATTATCATATTACGAGTACCGAAGAGTATCGTAAGCGAGTGATACAGTTAGGTGAGAATCCGGATAATGTAGCATACCTTGGGGCGCTAGGTGCTGAAAATTGCTTGAAGATAAATGAATCAAATGTGATGGATGATATTAAAGTTGCTCCAAGGGGATTTACTGTTCTTTTCCATCCGGAAACAATGACCTCTACATCTACACTCGAACAAGTAAATATACTTCTTGCGGCAATTAGTCAGTTCATTCAAAAGTATCATTTCTATTTCATAGGAACAAATGCAGATACTAAATCAGATGACATACGTGATGCAATAAAGGCATATTGTAAGAGTCATGATAATACTGCTTATGTGGATAATTTGCATCCTGATGCTTATCATTATTTGGTGAAGAATTCTTATGCTTTATTAGGTAACTCTAGTTCTGGTATCATTGAGGCACCTAGTTTGGGTACTTATACAATCAATATTGGTGATCGGCAAAAAGGGCGAGTAAGAGGAAAGAGCGTGATAGATGTTCCTTGTAAGATAGAAGCTATTGTTAAAGCTATAAATCAGGTGGTTAGTACTCCATTAAAAGAAAATGACTCTCCTTACTATAAAGTAGATACTGCTGAACAATATTATCTGTTTACAAAAAGTATTTTGAATAATATGAAAGAGGATAGTACTAAAGAATTTTGGGATGTTGACTTTTAAAAGATGTAAGCATCTATATGGATATATGTCATGTTTTAAACGTTTGCAAGCTAATGTTGAATTTGGAATAATTTTTGATGAAATTCGGATTGAGTACTGTGATATTTCCTTGTTATAGGGTGTGCTCTTAATTGAGTATTTTACATATTGTTGTGTTATGTTATCTGCTTTATTTAGAAATAGGAATGCGAGGAATGGGGTTTTATTCGCCATGTATTCCATGCTTAATACAGGAATAAATTTCATTGTAATGATGTTAATGGCTAAATATATAAATCCAAATTCTTATGGATCATTGAGCCTTTTTACTACATTGATCTCATTCTTGACTATTTTTATTTGTTTAGGTACTAATGGATTTATAGGAGTTAACTTTTTTGTCTCGGAAAAAGATAAAATTAGAAGATTGGTAAATGTTGTTTTAATTACGTCAATTTTTATTTTCTTTTTCTTGTTATTTACGTTTATTGTTTTTAGGGGTGCTTGTGAAAGGTTGATGGGATTATCTTTTTTATTTCTTTTTCTTGCTATTTTATATTGCTTATTACATGTTGTGATATCTTTATTATTAGATATATGGAGGTTGGAAGAAAAAGTAGGTAAATATGGTATTTTGTCTATTTCGTATGTTTTATCAAATTTAGTATTTACATTGATATTTGTAGGTGTTAATCATTTGGATTGGCATGGAAGGGTGTACGCTCAGTTGTTGACATGTATTGTGTTCTTTTCAATATCAATATTTGTATTGAAAAAAAAAGGTTATTTGATCAATATTCTACCATTAAAAAAAGATTTTAAAGAATCATATAAATTTGGCATCCCATTATTACCTCATGGCACATCTTTTTGGCTTAGGCAAGGTCTTGATCGTTATGTGATTAATGCTTTTATGTTACAGTCAGTTGTTGGATTATTTAGTTTTGCGGTAAATATCTCGAATATTATTCAAATAATAGGAATGGCTTTTAATGCTTCTTATTCTGTGTATATCTATAAGATGTTATCCTCACAAGAAAAAACTAAGATCTTTTGTATAAAAAGAAATTGTGTATATTTATCTATGTGTTACCTTGTTATCACTATTGTGATATATGTTGCTGCTCTTTTTTTATTGCCAGTTGTTTTTCCTCAATATATAGATTCGCGGATTTATTTATTTCCATTATGTATAGCTTCTATGTTTCAATGTTTGTATTTAGTTTATGTTAATATTTTGTTTTATTATAAGAAAACGAAGCAGCTCATGTATATCACTTTTCCTTTAGCTATTATACATGCTGTGCTATCTGTAATATTCACTAAATATGGAGCGGTTTATGCTGCTTATATAGCGTTATTCGTAAACGCTTTAATTGCTTTAACCGTGTATTTATATTCCCAAAAAATATTAAATAATAATGTTGCCTTAGAAGCAATTGATAAGTGATTTATAATAAAATAAGGTATATCCTTACATAGGTATTCATATTTTTTTTATGTGATTATGGTACAAATTATAGAAAAGTATTCATTAGATTTTTTGAGTGAAGAGTTTTTGGAATTATGTAATTTTCAATTTATAGCATTCATCTATTCCTCTTGGCATTTTGATAATCTGATTTCTTGTATGGATTTATACAATGTTAGTAAAGGTGTAATTATTTTAATGCCAACAGGGGTAAATAGGTTCCCTGATTACTATTTCTCTGATTTAAGAATTAAGGATTGTACCGTTTATAAACTTACTACAGATGCTTCTGATTATGGTTTATCGATTTTTAAGCGCATTTTCTTGAAAAAAAGCAGGAAAAGGATAATTATCTTTAATCCTATGGCTGTCAATATTAGGACTTTTTCGAAAGTTCCACTAGGCAATTTGACAGTAGATTATGTTATTATTGATGAGGGCTTGGGAACTTATACGTTTCCTCTGAAACGTAAAACGCTAAAGGAGGGCATGAAACAATTTTTGAAGAAACTAATGATAGTATTCGTTGATATAAATATTAAATATCAAGTGCTGTTCTATGATAATAAATGTAAATTGGGATTGAATGTAGGGTTGTCAAATGCATTAAATAAGCATTACAAGAATATTTCAGAATTATCAGGTTTGTTATCTTCCGAAGGGTGTCAATATGTTCCTAACTCGATTTTATTTTTTAAGGATTACGTTGTTCAAGATAATGAGTTTTATGATCAATTATTGTTTAAGTTAACTTCGTTTAATTTGAATGTATGTGTTAAATTACATCCTTGTGAGAAATCATTGGATTTTTTGGAACTAGCAAATAAATATGGTTGTCATATTGTTCCTAACTATTTGTCTGGAGAACAAGTTGTATATTTACGCCCTACATGTGTTATTTCTGGTTTTTCCACAGCAGGATATACTTCGGCTGGAATATTTAATATACCTGTTTTTAATTTGTGGGAATTATATAAAGATAAAAATATTTTACTAAACAGGTATCGGGAGGTTAAAGTATTTAATGATTGTATCTCTCAATTTTTACCAAATATTAAATTTGTTAACACTCTTGACGAAATAAGTATTTAATACAGTAATTCAAATATGAAAATTAGGAAAGTAACGTGTAATTCTTTTTTTTTAGTTTTATACTTATTTCTTGCAGTCTCTATTTGCTATGTTCCTCATATTGTGAAATCTCTACTTACAGCTATACTCTTTTTATTGCCATTTACATTTATAGTCCTGAATAAGGAAATTGCACATAAATTAGCAGGTAAAGTTTGTTTCTTTATCTGCATTTTTTTCCTTTTTTTCTTTATTCAATTATTAAATGCGAGAGTGTCTTTTAGTGTGTTTTATATCATCTCTTCATTTGTTTTGGCATATACTTTATTGACTCAGCCATTTTCAATTAAATATGTGAAATTGGGATTTTATTTATTGTCTTCATTTTATTTTTTATTATTGATATTAGGTTATCCATTAGATGCATATATGAATGATAGTAGCCGCAATCTTGTATCTATTAATTTAATTGTATATGTTGTTGTTATATATTTGTTAGAATGTAAACAAAATAAATCATATTCGTTAGTCCCTTCTATCTGTTTGCTTTTAGTAAGTGTAAGTGCTGTTGGAAGAGCTGGGATATTATGTTCGTTATTGCTTTTGTTCGCTTATCTTATTTATAGAATAGCTAATAGTAAATATCTCTTATTCGTTATATTGCTTTTATTGTTGACTTTTGTTTTAGTATTTGTTGATGATATACTTATTTTATATGATAATTTATTTGCTAAGACAAGATTTGCTGCTGAAGGCTTAGAATCTTCAGAAAGAGAAGAGTTGATTAATACATATTTTTCTCATTTAAATCTTAAAACATTTTTGATTGGTTATGATTATAGTCAGAATTTATTGTTTAAATCTTACTCTTTTAACCCTCATAATTCATTTTTGAGATTACATTATTATATAGGTCTTCTAATTTTGCCGATATTATATTGTTTTAGTAAGACCCTGTGTCGTTTGTTTTGGAAATTTGATATTTTTATTTCGTTGTTATTTCTTGTTTTATTAATAAGAGGATTTGTTGATACAATTTTTTTCTTTGACAAATATGATTTTGTAATAGTTGCTATGGTGATAATGCCATTCTATAATAAAGTGAGCCCTAAAAATAGTTGAGTTATTCTGTTTTTTGTTGATTGCCTCTTTCGTAGACAGATAATCTTATGTGTAAAAAAGCACTAGTGTAATGCTTGTCATATATATTGATGTTTTATAGATTTTTTATATATCAAAATGAAAAAAGTTTCCATATATGTAAAGGGTGATAGAAATTCTACTGATTATTATCGTATATATCAATACCTAGATAAATTAGACGAGAAAAATTTTCATTGTAAGTATAGGATGCAAATGGGAGAGAAATTGTATCGAAAGTGGATGCCTGTTTCTGATAAGCCTATCTATATAAAGATATTAGCATATCTCTATATTTATTTTCGAAGACTTTGGGGATTATTTTTTGATTTTCTTGTTGTTCCTGATGTATTGGTATTACATCGTAGTTTTATAGGAAGATATATGCCATACAGCTTCCGCCTTTTACTAAGAGGGATTATTTATCGTGATACAAAATTGGTTTGGGATTTTGATGATCATATAGTTGCAAATAAGGAGGTATCCAAAAGAACATTTGATGCTTTTGCTGAGCTTGCTTCATGTGTATTAGTTACTCATGATTATTTGAAATCTCTATTACCAGTATCTTATCAGGATAAAGTGATTATTCTCCCTACTACTGATGGGGATATGTATAGATTGTTTACTGATAAAGTAAATCTAAAGAGGCTTTCCCTTTTACAAGAGCAGGTTATTATGATTTGGGTGGCAACAAAAAGGAATATGCGCTTTTTAAAGCCTATTATACCTGTTTTGGATAAGACTGCTCGTTTGTTGTATGACTTGGATAAGAGGAAATTAGTATTAAAGGTTATTTGTAATGAAAGACTTGAATGTGATTGTGATAATTTAATTATAGAAAATATTTGCTGGAGTAGACAGGGGGCTATCGAGGGTATGTTAAAAGCTCATATTGGAATAATGCCATTATTAGATAGTGAATTTACTCGTGGTAAAGGAGGTTTTAAATTGATTCAGTATCTTTCTATTGGATTGCCATGTATTGGTTCAGATGTGGGTTACAATCATTCAATTATTTCGCTTGAATGTGGATTTTTACCTCGAACAGAAAGTGAGTGGATTACTGCAATTATAAAATTGTCTAATATTTTGAGTTGGAAATCATATAGTGAAAATGCTTTTCAATATTGGAGGTTAAATTTTTCTTATGAAAAAAATTTGGAAGTATGGAAAGCTTTGATTAATGAACCATGATATATTGTATGATATGAGTACTTTAACTTTTAAGATTTTAAAACGAATACATGTTATTGCAGATGAGGAACGTTATGGGAAAATATCGCTTTTAGCGGTAATTTGCCATACTTTTTCGACGATTAGAAAACTTATACTTTATAAATATTGCTATTCTTCATTTTTGTTGGAACCATTGAATTTTAAAGTATTGAGAGCTACTTTTTGGCGCTGGATGGGATGTAAAGTAGGAAAAGACGTTTTGATAGGTCATTCTGTGTCTTTAGATTATGGCAACACGGAACTTATAACAATTGAAGATAAGGTGATTATCACTAATTGTTGTATCTTATTATGTCATCGGAGGGATATGGCTGGCTATAAAAAAGGTGATGTTTCTTATGATTTACCCTATATACATAAGCCTATTACGTTAAGACGTGGTTGTCAAATAGGTATGGGAAGCATTATTATGCCTGGTGTAGAAATAGGTGAGGGGGCAATTATTGGTGCTCGTTCTGTTGTTACTCACAATGTTCCGGCATGGGCTGTTGCTGTGGGTGCTCCTGCCAAAGTGATAAAAGAATTATAGTAATGAACGGACATTTTTTAATATCCCTTGACTTTGAATTGGTATGGGGATTAGCTGGATGGGACTTGTCTCAGATAGAACATTATAAGCAAAATTTATTTTCTGCAAAGGATGCTTTGTACAAGATTGTTTGTTTGTTAGAAAAATATAATATGAAATGTACAGTGGGTTATGTGGGTGCAATGAATCATGTTTCTCAGCAGGAGTTATATAATACTAATAATATACTTATACCAGCTTATTCGAACCATCTTTACGCTTCATTTGGTTCATTATTGCCTTATATGAATAGAGAATTGGATGAGCGCCTATTTTTGGCCCATCAAGAAATAGAAATGTTGCAAAAGAAGGCTAATGTAGAGGTTGCAAGTCATACTTATTCGCATTACTACTGTTTAGAAGAAGGACAGACGATTGATGATTTTGAAAATGATGTAAGAATGGCAATAACAAATGCAAAAAAACAAGGTGTTAATCTTGTTTCTATTATTTTTCCTCGTAATCAAGTGAATGATGATTACCTGAAAGTTTGTCACAAGTATGGATTCACTCATTTTAGAGGTATGATTAATACTGCTCTCTATAAACCAACTAAAACTGTTTTTCGATATTCACCTATGGGTGCGTTACGCTTTTTAGATACATATTTAAATATATCAGGAAGTAATACTTACTCTATAGAGAATACTGTAGGTAAGGATTTGATAGATGTACCAGGAAGCCGATTCTTACGCCCTTATTCTTCTAAATTTTTTTTTCTGGAGAAATTGAAAATGAGGCGTATCAAAAACTCTATGACTGATGCTGCAAAAAAAGGACATATTTATCATTTGTGGTGGCATCCTCATAATTTTGGTATAAACATGAGTGAAAATCTTTCTCAATTAGAGGAAATCTGTTGTCATTTTGATCATTTGAAAAAAGTATATGGTTTGAAAACTTCATTTATATCTGATATTTGATGAATAATCTACTGCATGTTGTAAATATTTCGTTTGTTCTTCCTTATTTTATAGGTAAGCAATTTCTTTATTTTCATCAGAATGGTTATAATGAGTATGTTATTTGCAGTCCTTCTGATGAATTATTAGGGTTTGCTCAAAAATATCAATTCAAATATAAAGAAGTTGATATCTTACGGAAAATATCAGTAGGGAAAGATATAAGGGCTATAGTATCAATTATGAAATATATCAATCAAAATCATATTGATATTGTTACCGGTCATACTCCTAAAGGGGCATTATTGGCCATGGTTTCTGCCTATATCATGCAAGTTCCTATTCGTATCTATTTCCGTCACGGTTTGGTATATGAGACATCGAAAGGGGTCAAACGTTTTCTTTTGATGTCAATGGATAGACTGGCTGCAAAATTGGCAACAAAGATAGTTTGCGTAAGCCCGTCTGTCTGTAAGCGGAGCATAGAGGATAAATTAAATCCGGCTTCTAAGCAGGTGTTGTTGTCTAAGGGAACATGTAACGGTATAGATATAAGTCGGTTTGATCGGCAGAATGTCCAGAATGAGGCAGTGCAAGATTTGAAAGATAAACTGGGTTTACCGGAGAAATGTTTTGTAATAGGTTTTATTGGGAGATTAGTTAGAGATAAGGGTATCATAGAATTGGTACAAGCTTTTGCCTTATTGCGACAGAAATTTAGTGATATGAGGTTGTTGTTAGTGGGGATGTTGGAAGAAAGAGATGCTTTACCAGAAACGATCGTGGAGGATATACGGAAAAATCCGGCTATCATTACTACCGGATATGTTCAAAATTCCATCATCGAAAATTATTATGCTTTGATGGATGTTTTTGTACTTCCGTCTTATAGAGAAGGCTTCCCTACTTCTGTATTAGAAGCTTCTTCTATGGGAATACCTGTCATTACTACCAAGGCTACAGGATGTATTGATTCCATAATAGAGGAGGAGACTGGTATTTTTGTACCACATGATGCTGGATGTTTTGCTACTGCAATAGAAACACTTTATGGCAATAAAGATTTGCGCTTACAGTACGGGAAAAACGGTAGAAAATTAGTGGAGGAAAATTATGAACAACATATTATTTGGAAAGAAATAGAAAAGTTGTATATAAAAACTTTGTAATGATGTAATTTAGAGTTATTATCAGTAGAATGACCGAGTCTTCTCCTGTTTATCTCCTTATAAATAGTTATATTTCCAATCAGTATATTTTATAGATTATTTTCATGAATATTCTAATTACGGGAATCCACGGTTTTGTGGGTTCCAATTTTGTTGTTGCCTTAAATAATCATCATGTTCTTTATGGGCTTGATATTGTTGCTCCGGAAAAGGAGGGAGTGGTGAAGACCTTTTCTTGGAAGGATATTGAAACAACTTCTTTTCCCATGCAGCAATTACCTCAGTTTGATGCCATCATTCATCTGGCCGGTAAAGCTCATGATA
>ULSV01000173.1_pt1 | contig 14933 bp, 13 predicted proteins | sample 1956991 | NCBI WGS metagenome assembly ULSV01 (sample SAMEA4835717, study PRJEB28245) | human gut metagenome | biome: gut microbiome; material: fecal sample | place: Denmark | collected 2008 | reverse complement strand
TGCCGTAGTCCTCAAAATAGATCCAGGCGCCGTCGCTGACCTGAAGGAAATTGTCCTTGCTCCTGATCATACCTCTACTTCCTTTCTTAGTCTTTCAATGTATCGATCTTGGCATACTTCTCATCATAGTCCTCACAGAAGAACACCTGGAAATATCCCAGCTTGACCCGTTCTTTCTGCGTGGCATAGCTGACAGCCACCAACAGCACCAGAGAGATCAGCCAGGCAGGCAGGAAAGCGTGGACACCCCCCAGCGCCGCAGCCCACCACTCCTTTGTGGATGGGATCACGCCGGAGATGAAATAAAGAATGACGTATGCGGCAAAACCGCCCACCGTAGAGGCGAACATTCCCTTTGCTGTGGCTTTCTTCCAGTACATGCCCACCAGAACAGGGAAGTACCAGGCCGCTGCAAGGGCTGCCAGGGCGAAGTTGATCATGTACTGGGTCAGGGTAGAGGGCTTCAGGGCGATCAACGTCGCCACCAGGGAGATGCCCAATACAAATGCGGTGTTGATGGTGCTCTGGGTCTTGGGAGGCGTGTTTGGCTTCCAGCAGTCCACCACGAAGTCCTTGGCCAGTATGGACGCACCGGCCATGGCCAGCCCCGCGAGAGAGGACTGGATCGCAGCAAAGATCCCGCAGAAAATGATGCCGCCCATCCAGGAGGGCAGGAGATTGGTGGCGTTGAAGATGGTCGTATAGTCCGCAGTCTCCAGGCCGGGGTTAATGGCCCGGGTCAGGGGGCCGGTGAAGCACATGATGCCCTGGATCAGAGTAAATACACAGCAGGAAATGATGACGCCCTGCTTCAACTTCTTATGGTTGTTGTAGGTCATCGTGACCGACAGGGCGTGGGGTACAGCGCCCAGGCCCACGCCGGCAAACAACGCAGTGCCCATGGCGTTCCAGAAGGTGAAGCCTGTGTCCGCCTGGATCGCGCCGGGGAAGGCTGTGCCCAGATACTCCATGGCGGCCTGGACACTGCCGTACTTTTCCACGTTGTCGGCAATCAGAACACCGATGATGGAGAACGTGGCAATCAGCATGATGACACCTTGAATGCTGGCCACCTTGGCCATGGACTTGATCCCTCCGGAGACGGTGTAGATCACAGTGATGACGATGGTCAGCAGGATGCCCAAGTAGTAGGAGTTGGAGCCGGTGACAGCGGCGAAGACCTTGGCGCCGGAGGTGATCTGACCCACGGCGAAAAAAGTCAGGCCGAAAGCTCCGGTGATAGCCAGCGCCCCCACGACCTTTTTAGACTGGAACCGCAGCCCCAAAAGCTGCTGGAACGTGACGGCACCGGTGCGGTCACGCAGGATCGCCACTTTGCGCCCCACGCTGCCCAGGCCATAGGCAGCAGTCAGGAAACCGGCGTAATAGACCAATGCAGCTGTGAATCCAACGGAATACCCAAGGCCGGGCGCGGCCACCATGGTGCCGCCGGCCATGGAATTTGTAGCGGCGATCATGGCGATGGCAAAGGCTCCCAGCCCGCCGCCGCCCGTCAGAAAGGAGGCCAGGCCGTCTTTACCGCCCTTTTTGGATTGATATTTGATGTAGAAGCCGAAGCCCACAATAACAACGCTGTAAACGGCAAAGATGATCAACATGACCCGAGATGTGGACGCGGTTACAGAGAATCCGCCCAGATCATAACTCATGCTTGTTCCCCTCCCTCTTTCTTGTTCATACTGTCTTTCTTAAACCTTGCGGTCAGCGGAAACTCCTCCCATTTGACCAGCCAGATCATGCCCACCACAAACATGGCCAGATAAATCACGATTGCGCCAGACACCCACATGGGCATGCCCAGAAAGTACCTCATCTCTGCGGGATCGCCGGTTCCGAAGGCGTACATCCAGATGGTGGCGATCACTGTGGCCACCACACCCAGCACGTGAAAGAACACGGCGTCTTTTTTGCCCACCTCCAGGCGGCGGTCCAGATTGCCCACCTGGGCGGGGTCATAGTCGGTACTCTCCAGATCGACATTTAACAGTTTTTTGTTTTCCATGATTCTCACTCCTTTAAAATTCTCTTCCGGCCGGCAGATTCCGGTCCGGCTTGCTGCTCTTCTTTTTAGCAAAAGATATGCCATTCATTTATTGTCCGTTTTGCCTAAATTGTCCTTGCAATTTTGTCGTTTTCCAAGATATATTAGAAAAAATGCCCTCTGATTTTCTCTGATTCGCGAATTTGTTTTTCGCATTTCGGCGAAACGCAAATTTTCCAGAAAGGAATTGACCACAGCATGGTACAGAGACCGGAAACACATCTGGCCGGGGATCTGGCTTCAACCCCCGCAGCTCAGAAGGAATATGAGTTGTTGAAGATCTTGGCGGAGCACTACTTCGGCAGCATGCTGGTCACGGATGACCGGGGCCGTTTTCTCTATGTCAGCGACGGCACCTGTCGCCTTTTGGGTGTCGACCGTGAGACGCTGCTGCAGCTCTCGATCTATGATACCCTCAAGGGCTACTGCTTTGCCACCAGCGCTTCTTCCATCAAGACGTTGGAAACAAAGCAGGAGTGTCTCAGCAACCACACGCTGACCGCCTCCGGCCGACAGGTGCTTGCCCTGTCCCGGCCTCACTTCGGCCCGGACGGGGAACTGCAATACGTCCCTACATACAGCTGGGATGAGGAGGAGCTGTACACCTTGCTGGAGAAGTTCGACCAGGAGCGGGACAACGTCCGCAACGTCATTCGCTTCATGCAGGGCACTGACAAAACTCCATCCATGATCATCGCGGAGAGTGATGCCATGGTGAAACTGCTGGAGTATGCCGATCATGTAGCCGCGGTGGACAGCACCGTCATTCTGTACGGCGAGTCCGGCAGCGGCAAGGAGATGTTCGCCAAATACATCCATGCCCGCAGTGACCGAGCCGATCAGGTTTTCATCCCGATCAACTGCGCCTCTCTCCCCCCCCTCTTTACTGGAAGAGGAGATGTTCGGTTACGAACGGGGCACCTTTACCGGCGGTTCCAAGGACGGCAGGATCGGCCTGTTCGAGTTCGCCGACAAGGGCACTATCTTTTTGGATGAGATCGGCGAAATGTCTCTGGAACTCCAGGCCAAACTGCTGCGGATCATCGAGACCGGCGAAGTCAAGCGTCTGGGCAGCAACCGAATCCAGAAATGCGACGTACGGATCATTGCCGCCACCAATCGGAATCTGCGGGAGATGGTAGAGGAAAAGGCATTCCGGGCAGACCTGTATTACCGATTGAACGTATTGACCATCCACGTGCCGCCTCTGCGGGAACGAGTGGCGGATATCGCCCCACTGACCCGGTACTTTGTCCAGCTTTTCAACAAAAAGTATGGCTTTACAAAACATCTGATGCCCGCTCTGATTCGGGCTCTGGAACAGTGGTCCTGGCCGGGCAATGTCCGAGAGCTTCGCAACACCGTGGAGCGGATGATGGTGGAGAGCCGGGATTCCATCATCGATGCGGCGGCCTTCCGGGAAATCCCACCGGGCATATCCTCTCCAAAAACCAGCGAATGCCCAGTCCCGGACCTTCTGCCCTATCAGCAGGCCATGAATATCTATGAGCGGGAATACCTCTCCGCCATGGTGGCATCCTGCGGCGGGGACCTTCGAAAAGCCGCCGGAAAGATGGAGCTCCACCTTTCCACCCTGTACCGGAAGCTGGAGAAGCTGGGTTTGAAGCCACCCCGGACATCCGGGAACTGCCAGGGCCCCGGAGAAGAACCGCTCCACTGAAAAAGCCGGCATGAAAATTGCTTAATAATTTTGACGCGGTGTTGAACACCGCGGGAGAGAAGGAACCGATTTTGCTGGAGAATCTGCTGTTCAGCCTCAATATGAGCCTGCCCCTCTTCATCGTCATGGGGCTGGGCTGTATTCTCACCCACAAGGGGTTTTTCACAGAGAATTACATTGCCCATACCACCAATCTGGTGTACTACGTACTGCTGCCTGGAAAAATGTTTCTGGACATCGCCACCAGCGATCTCAGCACCGCCTTTGACATCAGATATGTCGCGGTGGCAACGGGCGGCGTGGTGCTGCAGTTCGCGCTGGCCTGGGCAGCCGGCTGGCTGCTGTGTCCGGACCGCAGCAAGCAGAGCGCCTTTTCCCATGCCGCCTACCGGGGCAATTTCGTCTATCTGGGCACGGCTCTTCTGCGAAATATCTATGGAGTCTCCCATGTGCCCAGCGCAACGCTGATCCTGGCGCTGGTGATCCCCCTTTACAATATTCAGGGCGTTGTTCTGATGACTGTCAAGGAGCGCCAGGGCCGGTTCCGCCTGTCCACCGTGCTTCTGAACGTTCTGAAAAACCCCATGATCCTGGCTGTGCTTGCAGCCATCCCCTTCGCCTATTTCAAGATCCAGCTGCCCTTCGTGGTCTCTGAGAGCCTGGGCTATTTCCAGGCCGCCACCAATACCATGGCGCTGCTGGTGGTGGGCGGAAGCATCCGTCTCAGTGCCCTGAAGAACGATCTGCCGCTGCTCATGCGTCTCTGCGGTGTCAAGCTGTTGCTGATGCCGGCCATCTGGGCTGCCATGGGGATCGCCGCCGGCCTTCCGGCGGAGCAGCTGGTCACCCTGATCATCGTCGGCGCCATGCCGGCCGCCGTCAATGTCTACATCATCACAGACAAGATGGGCGGCGACGGAGCCCTGGCCTGCAGCGCCGTAGTAGTGACCCACTTGATGTCTCTGTTCACCATGACAGCCATCATCTTTGCCATGCGCACAGCGCGGCTCATATAGGGCGTACGCCGTAACGTTTTGAAACATTGTCTCTGTTACATAAGACACGCCATGCAACTCTCCGGTGGTCAAGCGTATCCTCTGCGGACTATATCCGCAGGTCGAACAAATATCATGCCAATCAGCAAATATGGAAAGGAGTTTTTCACAATGGATCTACCGAAACGCATTGAGCTGATCGAAGTCTGCCCCAGAGACGGCTTCCAGAACGTCCATGATATCATTCCCTTTGAGGGCAAGGTCGCTATTATCAAGAAGCTGGCAGAGGCCGGCTTCAAGCGGCTGGAGGTTGTCTCCTTCGTCAGCCCCAAAGCCATCCCCCAGATGGCCGACGCCAAGGAGGTTGTGGCCGCTGTGCGGGATACGCTGAAGGCGCACGGCGTCCGCACGGTAGCGCTGGTCCCCAACGCCCAGGGCGTGGAGACCGCCGTGGAGTGCGGCATCAACGAACTGACCTATGTCATCAGTGTCAGCCGCTCTCACAACATAGCCAATGTCCGCCGGACGCCGGAGGAATCCATGGAACAGTTCAAGACCCTGATTCAGGAGTACGGCCACAAGATCGACTTCCGCCTGGCTCTGGCTACCGCTCTGGGCTGTCCTTTTGGAGAGGAGATCCGCACCGAGCGGGTGGCGGAAATGGTGCAGTTCGGCCTGGATCTGGGCTGCAAGGAAATCTCCATTGCCGACACGGTAGGCATGTCCAATCCCAAGCGCACCTATGACCTGATGAATGCGCTCACCGCCCAGTTCGGAGCGGACAAGTTCGTCATGCATCTCCACGACACCCGGGGCCTGGCTCTGGCCAACACCCTGGCCGCCATGCAACTGGGCGTCCACAAGTTTGAAACCGCGGCCGGCGGCCTGGGCGGCTGTCCCTTCGCCCCCGGCGCAGCCGGTAATGTTGCCACAGAGGATACCCTGAACATGATGCATGAGATGGGCATTGAGACCGGCATCGACAACGATGCACTCCATGAGGCGGTGCTGCTGCTCCAACAGTATGTCCACGCCCCTATCGTCAGCCATCTGATGTCCCTGTACAAGACGAAGCCCTGCGTCTAAGGGATCAGCGGCACAGAATGGCACCAGCGGCGTTTCACTCGCTGCTGACGCCGGTCCTTCCCCGGACTTGGGAGCCTTTTAGGGAAAATCACTCCCATCCCAGTGCAACGTTTTTCTGGTGCATCCCTTCGCTGGCGCGTAGTGCGGACAGATTTCAGTCGGTCCATCCGTATCTGCGTTCAAAACCTATCGGGAATACTTTTTCTACTCGTTTATAGCGCTTTTTGGCACCTTTTAATTCATTTTACTTACTCTTTGACGCTCTTATCTCCGCTGTTTCCGGGTGTTCCAGAGCCGTATGTGGTAATCTATGTGGTCAAAAACGCTTCCCACCCGGTTTCCGGTGAAGATTCACCGGTGCCGGACGGGAAGCGTTTCTCATTGCTGTTGGCTGCATTGTAACTCTGAGGAGGGTATTATGCAAGTGGTTTCTGCGGGGTGGCGGCTCAGAAGCTGCGGCGCTATAGACAAAGAATAGCATCACGCATTTACCTTCTGGAGATAGAACTCACTCTCCGCAACCCGCGTCACAAAATCATACTCCAGCCGCGTTGCCTTTGAGGGCGAAATATTGTAGCGCTTAAACACCGAGCGAAAATATGCAAAGAACTCCCTGTCTTCCGCTGTCATCGGGGCAACCCAGCCGTTCTCGGCACCATGGGCTTCGATCTTCTCTAATTCTGCCATACGCTCTTTATCCATGTCAGTTGCCCCTTCGGTGAACTTTTGCCTGCCCCCCCCAGCGGGAATCGTTTGGGATTACCTGAATTGTAACTCTAATGGTAGGGGTGTGCAAGAGGTTCCTGGGAGGGGAGCAGCGCAAGGTGTGAGATGTCATAGACAAGGAACACCAGTAACAGCCACTACATTCCCTTAATTCGGGCGGCATTTTAAGGGAAAGCGTACCGAAGTAAGGGGAAGTATCTGCGCCCTGCGAGAGAAACGCCGTTGACTTTCGTCGTAATTTTATCATGAATATTTTTCGATTGGCACTCAAAGCGAGGGCTTCCCGCATGTCGGGCCAGGCATAATCTCCCTTGCTTGATGCGTAGCACGCGCTCTCTGCTCTGTTTCGAGTGCATCAAAAAGGCCCTGCCAAAGATTCGGATTTGGCTCATGCTCTGCGTAGTCTTCGAGGTGCCGCCGAATATCATCGGCAGCCAACGCAAGAAACTTATCGTCCAGAAACCGAATGTGGCGCTTAATATAAACCGAATGTGGCGCTTAATATAATCGGAAAATACTGCGGGCATACATGTGTTTCTGCCCATCGCATACCGCATTGCCGACAGCAGGATCAAGCGAAAGTCAGAGTCGCAGATCGGGGCGAGCAGGTCCTGAAGGAACAGCAGAAACTCCTTGCCATTATTCATGCATACGCGCAGCGGCCGCTGTTCCTCCGTTACCAGATTCAATAGGCTGTTGGTTTGATCCTTCAGCTCATCAATAGTGATCGATTCGTAGTCCCGAAACGGGCTTGCTTCATAATTCATCATTTGACCTCCAATTAGTTTGTCCTCACGATGAGGTGTTGGCATTGTAGCTCTGACTGCCCGGAGGTTCAACCGTTTCTTTTGCAGTTCGAAAAGAAATCCAATAGAGTCTGAATTCGTGCGGATTTATCATTTTCTTGCTTTTCCTGCCCAAATGTGCTATCATCATAAACAACGCTGTCAAGTGTTGGAATAGGCCTTGGCAGTATGGTTGCAATAGACCGAATGCTCTGCCAAGCGGCAGAGCATTTTTTGTATATCGGTACGGAGGAGATATTTATGTCTGTGAGTTATAAAAAACTCTGGAAGTTGCTTATCGATAAGGATATGAAGAAAAAAGATCTATGTGAAAAGGCGGGTATCAGCCCAGCGTCAGTTACCAAGATGGGGCGGAATGGGCATGTCACCACGGAGATACTCACGAAGGTTTGCGCGGCACTGGATTGCCGGATAGAAGATATCGTGGAGATTGTGCCGGATCCTGATAAGAGTCGTTAAATAGTAGAATATTCTTGATAACAAAGGGATACATATGGGAAACATCATTCAGTCGATTCCGGAAGCAAAGCTTCTATTGGCCTCTTTACGCTCCGTTGGATATACAGAGGAAACCGCAATTGCGGATATTGTTGATAATTGTATTTCTGCTAAAGCCAAGCATATTGATATTATCTTTGAGACTGAGAAAATGCGAATTCTAATTCTTGATGATGGTATTGGTATGACAGCACAAGCCCTAATAGAGAATATGAGAATTGGGTCTTCTGATCCGTCGAAACAGCGGGATGATACTGATCTTGGACGATTTGGTATGGGCATGAAAACTGCCGCCTTTTCATTGGGGAAAAGGCTTACTGTTGTAACCAGATTTGAGGAAACTACCAGTAACGCTGCATGGGATTTAGACAAAATACCTGATATTGGGTGGAATCTTATTATAGAGGAAAGTGACTCAATAGCCGAGATTTCATCCAGGCTTGGAGCGCAAGGTACTGTTGTTTGTATTGAGAATCTTGATCGAGTAATCGGTTCTTTAGATGAAGCGAAGGCCAAAAAGAAGTTTTACAAAACAGCGGAAAAAGTTGAAAAGCATCTCGCCCTTATTTTTCATCGGTTCATTGAGGAAGATGGCCTTGTTATTCGCATCAATGGAACAGAGATTCAACCATGGAACCCGTTCGTTATCAATAATAATGCCACTCAAGAGCTTGCAGATGAAACTATATGGTCAGACGATGGTGCATCTGAAGTTGTAATTCAGCCATATGTTCTGCCCCATAGAACCAAGTTTGCCTCGGATGATGACTATCAAGCTGCGGGCGGTGCAAAAGGGTGGAACTATCATCAGGGTGTGTATGTCTATAGAAATCGTAGACTTATAATTTGTGGTACATGGTTTGATTATATCAAGAAAGAGCCAGCATACAATCTTGCAAGGATTAAAGTTGATATATCTTCTGTTAGTGATGAAGAGTGGAAAATTGACATTAAAAAATCAACAGCCTCTTTACCTGGGTATGTTCGAGATACTGTGGAACGGGCTATTGATATTTGTACGGAGGCGTCCGCTCGTGTCTATAACTCCCGTGGGACATACTCAAAATCTAATATAAGTGCACCGAACCTAAGTTATGTTTGGGAACAGCGAAAAAAGAATGGGCGCTATTCCTTCCATATTAACCGTAAACATGCCTTGCTCACCGAGGTCAAAAAGCATCTTGACACAGATGGCGCAGCTGCGTTGTCAGCGTATTTAGCTCTGGTAGAAAATTTTGCACCGTTTATGCTGTCTGGTGTAACAGACTCGCTGCAAAAATCGACTGAAACTGCAGTAAATAAAGCCTCACTTGAATATCAAGTGGAGATATCCGAATTAAAAGAATACATCGCGTTGTTTCTGTCTCAAGGATTTACAAAAGAAGAAACAAGGTCCACCTTACTGGATATGGTGAATTACCGTCATCTCCGTAATGAGATTATTGAGTTGTTGGAGGAAGCCGAATGATAAACGTGCCTAAGGGCTTAGCCCCGCATGAAGTTGATCTTTACATAAGTGCCTTCAAGTTTTGTGAAAAGTTAATTCAGGAACAGAATACTGATATTGGCGTTGCAGTAACAGAGACAACGGAGAAATACAGCTTTATTATTTCGGATAAAGAGTTATTTGCACAGTTTCTTTTTAGAGAAATCACTGCATATACCGAGCCATCAATAGGTGTTGTGTCCCCAGAACTTGATGATAAAACTTGGTGGAGTAAACTTAAAAAATCGGAAAAATTCATACCTGAGTATTGGCAGCGATATTATGACTACTTAAATAGAAAACCTTCTTGGAGTTTAACTGCAGTGCAGGATATTGATTCGTCCACTGACGAGATAATGAACGCACTTGCAAACCCACGAAGTGGTAGAGCATGTGATCGCATGGGCATGGTCTTTGGTTATGTACAATCTGGTAAGACCGCACATTACATTGGGCTGATCAATAAAGCGGTTGATGCGGGGGATAGAATTGTAGTAGTGTTGACTGGCATTCATAATAGCCTACGCAGCCAGACGCAATCACGTATTGATGAAGAAGTTTTGGGCTATGAGACAAGCTTGGAAAACTTGGCCGATATGATTAGGGAACCGAATGTTATTGGTGTTGGGATAGGTGCGCACAACCGCGTGAAAACGATAGTGCAGTCCATTACAACCCGTGATGAAAAAGGCGATGTAAATAAAACTACAGAAGGCGTCTCCATGGTTCCGCCGTTTATTATTGTTACAAAGAAAAATGCAACGGTTTTGCGTCGTATCCTGCGCTTTTTCCGAAAAAACCAATGTGCCGAAGTAATTGACGGAAAAAAAATTATAACAGCTAAATATCCGGCGCTCATAATTGATGATGAAGCAGACCAGGCCTCCATTAATACAAACGATAGTTATGATGAGAAGGGTAATCTTCTTGATGATTATAATCCTACAACAATAAATGGACTGATTCGAGAAATTCTTAAAACATTTGAGTGCAGATCTTATGTTGGATATACAGCTACTCCGTTCGCCAACATTTTTATACCACCGCATATTAACTCTGAGCGATATGGAACAGATCTCTTCCCTCGCGACTTTGTTTTCAGAACACCGCGGGCGGATCAGTATATCGGTGCCCGAGAGTTTTTTGGATTAAGCGGCGATGAAAATACGCCGGTAATGCCTTTGTGCAGAGATATTATCGCGGGAGCTTCTTACCTTGGTAAGGGTACTAAAGCAGGAGATCCTGTTGGCAACATACCAGAAGAGCTAAAAAAAGCAGTGAAATGTTTCTTGATATCCACCGCGCTTCGTAATTGCAGAGGACAAATTAATAAACCCAATACGATGTTGATTCACATTGTGCGTTTCGTTTCTCAGCAAAATGCAGTAAAAAAGAAAGTTGCTGCATACTACCAAGATGAACTTGCCAACTTCATCCGATATGGCGACTCAGGTATCTATGATGAACTGAAGACGATTTGGGAAAATGATTACCTTGAGACAACAGCTGCATTACGTTCTCAATTCAGTAAATATATGTCTGATTGTGCAGATATTGAATGGGATGATATTTGGGATGAAATTAGGAGAATCGTAGCAAAGAAAGAAATTAAAATATACAGTGTCAACGGAAAAAGCGAGGATGCTCTGCTATACAAAAACAACGAAGGAAAGCCATTTAATGTTATTGTCATTGGCGGGGACAAACTGTCCCGAGGCCTGACGCTTGAGGGATTAACTATCAGTTACTTCACGAGAAGCTCTAATACTTATGATACTCTTATGCAAATGGGGCGCTGGTTTGGCTTCCGTCCTGGCTATTTGGATGCGTGTCGCCTATATACAACGCCAGGGCTAAGAGGACTTTTTTCTCACATTTCTATGGCAACCGAGGACTTGGCTGGACAGTTTGATTTTATGAATGATGTAGATCAGACTCCAGCAGATTTTGGCCTGCGTGTCGCAAGTCATCCCTCTTTAGAGATTACAAGTAAAAACAAACTAAAGACGGGTCTTGAGGTAAAAAGAGACTTCAGCTGCAAGCTTAGCCAGACACGCGTTTTCGATATTGACGGTTCCCAATATGACCGCAATTTTGCAACAGTTGAGAATCTGCTGTATTCCATAGCGGGATGCAGAGTTTCAAGTGAACAGTATGAAGCTCGTCTTAAGAGAACGCACCCAGGTGATCATTATTTTTGGATGGATGTATCGGCTTATGATGTTGCTAATTTCTTCGAAGGCTATGAAACATCGAAAACGGCTACTCGCGCCAATAGTAAGTATATGGCAGACTATGTGCGTGCGATGAATGTAGATGGTCTTGGTGGAGTAAAAAATTGGACCGTCTGCCTTATAAATGTCAGCGGAAACGGAGAGCCATTTTCTATTGCGGGACTTGATGTTGGTGCGGGTATTCTCAGAAAAGAAGGCGCTGGTGTATCTTCTTTTGAGACAACCTGTTCAATACACACCATGACATCCGCTGGGCACGAGTATTTTGATTACAGTCAGGCACAGCTCGACAAGGAACATGAGCTCCGAGAAATGTACTCGGCTGATCCATTCATTAATCGGGTCAACGAAAAAATTCGAAAGGAAACGCGGTCTTTTGATCAAGGATTGTTAATCCTCTATCCAATTGCAGATGCAGGAAAACTAACTGCTCAGAAAGAAGATCACAATACCCCATTTGGCTTCGCAGCTGTGTTTCCTGATAGAAAAGGAAAAGGTAATCTAAAGTCTTATCGGATGAACGATATAGCACTGGAGAAAGATAACGATGAGTTTTACGGCTGACATCTATAAAGAAATATGTACGGATATTGCAAAAAACTCTCGGCCTAATTCTGTTTACGCCATGAGAATGTTGAAACTCTCCAACGGAATTAATATTGCATTCTCTATTAATACACTTACATACATGCGGGGAGCGTTTTTCTCAGTTGACGCTAAAGCAACGGCAAATCAATTCCCTCGCTGGAAAGGCGTTGACATCGTCATCACTAAACTTCCTGCCTATGGTACTGATCAGGAGTATGTAAATGTAATGCAGTTACCAGGAAGTGCAACTGATATTTTCGAAATTGTCATTGAGAACTTGCGAAGCGAACTGGAGAAATGCTCCGTTGCAGAAGACTCCTTTGCAGTTATTGCTGCGGTTTTGACCAAATGGAGAGAATTCTTCAAGACAGATAAAGATCTTATTATGTCTGAAGAACGCCAGCAAGGGCTGTATGGAGAACTGCTGTTTTTAGAAGAATGCCTTGAAGTATTTGGACCAATGGCTGTTTCTCAATGGGCTGGCAGTAATGACGAGACTCATGATTTCTACTTCTCGTCTAATGCGGTTGAGGTGAAAACAACTTCTTCTCAGGCTCCGTACTATGCACATATCAGCAGTGAATATCAACTTGACAACAATGATATTCCCGGAAAGCTATTCCTGCGTTTTTATGCGTTTCGAAAAAGTCAAAGTGCAGGGGATAAGCTGCCAGACATTATAGAGCGAATCCGTCGGGCAATTTCACATATTCCACAGACAGCACAGACCTTCACAGAAAAAATTCAAAAGTATGGGTACTATGATGCGGCTGCGGATTATTATGGTGCCGGTTATTTTGTCCGTGATCAATACTATTTTACTGTTAAAGATGGATTTGCACGAATCACAAAAGCTGCGGTGCCCACAGGTGTAACAGATCTAACTTATACGATTAGTGTTGCTCAGTGCATGCCATTTGCGGTCAACAAAAATAGCGTGTTTGCAAAGTTGAAGGGAGGGGTTAACAATGTTGAATGATAAAATATTGGAGTTTTACAGCGAACTGCGCGAGGAAGTGCAAGATTATGTGAAAACCAACGGCCCCGTCTCTGTTAACACAGCGTTTAAGACACTTTTCTTGTCATATCTGACTGAAACAGGAGAAACACTTGTTTCAGACTGCACTCTCGTTGATTTCAAAAAAGATTCTGAGAATATGCGTTTGGACGGCTATGCCTTCAGTGAGTATTTTCGTTCATTGACGCTACTCGTCAGCAAGTATCAGGCTAAAGCCATACCAGATAAAATCAAAAAAACAGAGCTTGATAAACTGATGCGAAAAGCAGTAAAGTTCTATAAGACCTGCCAAACGAATTATTTCGAGGAATTAGAAGAGTCCAGTGATGGGTATCAAGCCTATGAGTTTATTAAGGCACATAGAGCGGATATTGAGACAGTGAATATTATTTTTCTGACGAATGACGAAGTGGTACAATTCGTTCCAGAGGATATTTCTTACGGAAAGATTTCCATTAAGTTTGATGTCTGGGATATTGAACGCCTTTATCAGAGTATATTCAGCGGAACAGCAGTAGAACGTCAGCTTGTTATAAAGCTAAAGAAGAAGTATGCTGCTCCGTTGCATCTAATTAAAGTAAATGGGAGCAATGATATCTATGATTGCTATATTGGTGTCATTTCCGGGGAACTACTGGCTCGCATTTACAAGGATGAAGGGCAAGAACTAATTCAAAAGAATGTTCGTTCGTTTCTGCAAGCAACTGGCAAGGTCAATAAGGGTATTAAAATGTCCTTGGCAAGTAGTCCCGAAATGTTTATGGCATATAACAACGGTATTTCTACAGTTGCAGATAGTATCGTTATTGACGAAGCAAGTAGCCATGACGATTTAGTGACCATCACCGAAATTACTGGGTGGCAGATAGTAAACGGCGGACAAACAACGGCGTCTATTTATAATGCATTTCAAGCAAAACTGCCTCTGGAAAAAGTGCATGTTCAAATAAAGCTATCTGTCATTAAACAGAAAGAGCAAGCGGATGGTATTATTCAGAATATATCTAAATATGCCAATAGTCAGAACAAAATCAATATGTCTGACTTTAATGCAAATGATGTCTATCATGTGAAAATGGAACGGCTGTCCAGAAGTACCTATATTCCAGTAGCAAAAGGTAAGCCTACCGATCAGTGGTTTTATGAGCGTGCCCGAGGTCAGTACCTTGTTGAACTGAGCAGACAGCCAACCAAAGCGGCAAAAGATCAATTCAAGAGTCGATGCCCCAAGAATCGCTGTATTTCAAAAACTGTTGCCGCAAAGTGCGTCATGGCGTGGTCTGGATATCCATATATCGTAAGCAAAGGGCTGGAAACAAACTTTGTGTTTTTCTCAGATATGGTTTCCAAAGGCGAATTTCCAGAACCATCTGAACAGAGTTACATCGAAATGATTTCAAGAGTGATTTTATTTAATCGATGTGATGATATTATAAAAAGCTTGAAATTCGGTGGTTTCAAGGCTCAGCAAGATTACTATACTGTTGCGCTTATCGGGAAATACTATTCGGATCTTATAAATCCTCAGGAAATTTGGAACAATCAAGATATTAATGCAGAAACAGCGAAGATAATCGAAACCTTGGCTTATTTTGTATGGGAGCATTTCCAAAATCCCAGTGTACCCGGTGTGAATATCGGTCAATGGTGTAAAAAAGAGGATTGTTGGGAACTGCTGCAAAAGCGCTTTGAAGCACAAAAAGATAAAGCAGGAGCAAGATAAGATATGTACACAGCGGTAGATCTGTTTGCC
>ULSV01004548.1_pt1 | contig 15002 bp, 18 predicted proteins | sample 1956991 | NCBI WGS metagenome assembly ULSV01 (sample SAMEA4835717, study PRJEB28245) | human gut metagenome | biome: gut microbiome; material: fecal sample | place: Denmark | collected 2008 | reverse complement strand
TGCTATGGAGGACACTTTCTATGTTAACAGATAAATGGATTGTGGCAGGGGTTGATATACTTCGTACATTGTTTACTTTATATATTTTTTTCTGTTTTTTCAGCATTTTTTTTGTTAAGAAAAAAAGAGGAGTTCAAACAATTGCAGGCATCCTAATACTGGTTGTCTGGCAGATAGATATTTTTGGAATAATCTGTATGATTCCAATCGGATGGAATATAGTTATGTCAATAGGGGTAACGTTATTTGTAGTTGCTAATATTTTTGAAGGGAAATTTGCAGAGAAATGTTTTTTTTCTATTATTTTTGATGCTCTTTGGATGTTGACAGAAACAATGGTGGGAAATCTGCTGATGATTTATTGTGAAGCGATTGCAGACTCACGGATAATAGGGTCTTGTGTTTCAAAAATTTTGTTTTTTGTGGTAGTTATAGCACTGAAAAAAGTTTTTACGAAAGAAGAAGTTCAGGAGCTTTCGGGTAGATATGGTATTGGGCTTGTTTTTATTCCGGCGGGAAGTATTTACATTATGAATGCAGTTTTTGTCCTGGCTGATAAAGCACAAAAAGAGCATGCAGAAGTATATTCCCTTGTTTCGGTTGTGATTTTATTGCTTGTAAATATACTGATTGGATATATTTATATAAAGCTTGCAGATGACCAACAGATCAGACGGAAGAACACTGTGTATGAACAGCAGTTAGAACTATGTGAACGACATCAGGAAGAAACAGAACTTGCTACGCTGCAGATGCGTGATGTCAAGCATAACATGAGAAATAACCTTATATCACTTCTTGCGTATGCGGAACAGGGAGAATGTGAGAAGATGATTGGTTTTATCAATGATGTAATGGAAGAAGGAAGACTGAGAACATCTAAAGCTACAACTACTGGAAACATTGTAATTGATTCTTTGGTAGAATATTGGCAAAGAACAGCAGAAAAAGAAGAGATAGAATTTCAGGCGGAATTAAGTATTCCGATGGAGATGCCGTTTAAAGGAGCAGATATAAGCCTTATTTTAGGAAATCTGTTGGAGAATGCTGTGGAGGGAGCAGAAAAAGCAGAAAAGAGAAAATACATAAAACTTAGTGTAAAATATGATAAAAAGAATTTGTTGATAGTCGTTGAAAACAGCTATGGAGGAAAACTGAGAAGAGTAAAAGATGAATTAAGGACAACAAAAGTGGACACTGCGAATCATGGGATTGGTTTGGCATCCGTTCGCAGGGCAGCAAGGAAATATCAGGGAACCGTATTTATAGATGATACAGTATTGGAATATTTTCTGGTCAGAGTAGTATTGTATGGAAGTTAGGAGAAGGCAGAAAAAGTTACATGAATACTCGATATTTTTACATGAAGATACGAAGGCTGAAAATTTGTATTAAAATACAAAAGAACAAATGAAAGGAGTTTCAAATTATGAAATCTAAAAATGTAAAAATTCAGCCAGCAAAAGTATTGGCAAATGTATCTCTGAAACTTGGAAAGATGTCCGCAGATAGTGCTTGTGTTTATATTTATCACCAGCCTAAAATGCCTAAAGCACTTAAAGAGTTGAAAAAGTAAATATGAAATGTTTATCGGAAAAATTAACGGATTATGTAATTAAGACCGGTGTGGTTTCCGAGGAATCATATGCGATATATCAATATGGATTTCAAATCGGAATTGAAATGTTGAGTTGCTTTCTGGTTTGTTTTGGAATAGCGATATATTTGTGTATGATTCCAGAATTTTTAGTATTTACAGGAAGTTTTATGTTGTTACGGACGTATGCTGGTGGGTTACATCTGAATAGTTTTACTAGATGTTTTATATGTTCTGTTTTTGTACAAACGTTAGTGTTACTTATTAGTAAACAATGCACAATTCTATTACCAATAGCATGGGTTATTATTTTTTGTGGTTCCGTTCTGATATGGGAGATTGCACCTGTGGAAAATATAAATAGAGAATTGGATACAGATGAAAAAGCACATTGCAAAAAGGTAACTGTAAAAGTTTTAAGTGGTATAATAGTATTTGCATTGGCATGTACGCTTTGTGGTATGGATAATATGGTATCATTGATTTCAGTGACTATTTTGGTAGTTTTAATATCCCAGTGTATAGGTATAGAAAAATATAAAATTGAAAAAAAGAGGCGGAAATAGTAGATGTGATCTATTGTTTCCGTTTTTTAAATGATACAGTTCTTTACTATTGAAAAAGTAAGGCGGTATACATATTGCAGTGATAATAGGTGGGAATTGTAGAAAATACTACGATTCTCGCCTTTTTAAGTAATAATTGCCGGTTATTGAATAACATATTTTAGAAAATTATTAAGAAATTTATTACAAAACCGAACATTTGTTGTCGACTATTCGGGATAAGAACGAAAGGAAAAAGACCTTCGCTCTTATCTTTAAATAGGAAGGAGGTGAACTCGATGGAGCAATCTTCTTCCTATAATAAAGAAACAATTCAGCATCAATTTGATCGTAAATGCAAACTGGCATTGAAAGGAGAGAAAATAGACTATGAAAGACAGCTTTCTTATCGCAGAGAGCATGAAATCTTATTTTGTGAATTGCCAGAAACAGAGTTTGGGAACATGTTTATGACAGATGAATATGCCATAGAAAGTTACTCTCTGATAGATGTACAGTTTGATGCAAAGATAAAAGATGAATTGTTGGCAAAAGCAATAGAAACGTTGACAGATAGAAAAAAAGAGGTTATTTTTTTGGCTTATTTTCAGGGAATGTCAGATGCTGCAATTGCAAGAAAGTTAAATCTTGTAAGAAGTACAGTATGTGAACATAGGACACGATCTTTAGAATTACTAAAAAATACGATGGAGGAATATATGTGTGAAAACAACAGATGAAAATGTAAAAATGAAACTAGTACCATTTGCTGTAATTCAAAGAGCTGTAGAAGGAGATATTATATCAATAAATGAAGTGTTGAAGCATTACGAGGGATATATATCTTGTTTGTCTGTAAGGAAAATGTATGATGAATACGGGAATGAATATTATTGTGTAGATGAAACTTTGCGTAGTCGACTGGAGGCAAAGCTAATCAAAACAACTTTGGGATTTAAATTGGTACGTTAAGAGTAATTTAAATCAACAGATATAGCACCTTGATAATAGAATAGAATTCTTGTAGGACATAGAAAGTAGTGGAGCCGGCAATCAGTACGCCATGACTATTAAAATATTCAACTTTGCGACATGATGTCATAAAGCAGAATAGTACGAGCGAGTAATATTTGAGGTGCGAACAAAAGGGGATTTTGTGCGAAGATGCTACTTTTGATAATGATACTTCCGGAGAAGGCTGCTCCGGTCTGAAAAGATGGTGAAAATCCAATGAACTGTTTTCCAACAGTACCTACAGGATATATATAAAATGAGAAGAAAGGAAGTTCTAAAATGCAATATGAAAAGACTTTATTAACAGTAGATGAATTTTGTCATTATGTGGGAATTGGAAAGACCAAAGCGAGAGAATTGATTTCCAATCCATGCTGCAAATACGTTGTTAGGATAGGACGAAGGGTATTTATACATAAAGAGTTGTTTGATAATGAATTAAAAAGGAATGCTAAATTTCAACTGACAATGTGAAGTTACAGAAAAATATTTAAAATACATCTTGAATATGTGACATAATTATGCTACAATAAAAACGAAAGGAGATGAAAAGATGCCGAGAATAATTCCAATTAGGGAATTAAGAGATACAAATGCTATTTCAGAAATATGTCATAGTTCAGAAGAACCTGTGTTTATAACTAAGAATGGGTATGGAGATATGGTTATTATGAGCTTAGAAACCTTTGAAAAAAACTCTGGAATGAGTGATTTTTATGGGAATATAAAATTTAATAAAGGTAAATATTCTGATTTAAAGAAAAAAGAAGGCATCTGATTTCTGGGTGTGTTTTAAGTATTGCCGGTAATTCACGTTTTAAAATTGTGGGTGTAATTATGAAAGGACAGTAATTATGGGTAAAGACTTAAAAGGCAAGGAGTTAGGACGGGGATTGTCACAAAGACCAGATGGGCGCTACATGGGTAGAGCGCAGGTGGAAGGAAAGCCAATTGTGTTATATGGCTGGAAAGTAAAAGAGCTAAAAAAGGAATTGGCAAGAGCTGTTGATGATCTAAAAAGAAGTAATTTGTTACCAGAAGAAGATGGAACAGGAATTACACTGAGTGAATGGTTTGAAGAATGGTATAGCAAATATAAAGCGCCAACATTGAAAGATGGAGGGTCTCCAGCGTATAAAAGAAAGTTTTTAAACTATTATGGAGTGCGCATAGGTTCAAAATATTTAGCGGATATACGACAGCTTCATGTACAAACGGCAATAGCTGACATGGTAGAATCTGGAAGAAGTTCAAAATCTATTAGAGAAGCAACAGGGATTTTACAGAACTGCATTGAGGCTGCAATAGCAAATGGGCTTATGAGGATAAATCCGGTAGTTGGAACTATTGTACCTAAATGTGAAAAAGTAGAAAGAAGAGTATTGACGGTTGAAGAACAAAAAATTTTTCTAGACTATCTTGCTCAAAATAAAAGCTGGTATGAAGAACTGTACAAATTTATGTTACTTACAGGACTCCGGATTGGTGAAGTTGGTGGCCTGCAATGGGAAGATATTGATTTTTCAAACAGATTTATTTATGTGAAAAGAACATTGTCTTACCAATATGAAGATGGTAAAAAAACAATGAGATTAACATCTCCCAAAACTGAAAATTCAGTAAGAAAAGTTCCTTTTTTTGGAGAAACACAAAAGATACTTGAGCAACAATTTGAAAAAGTGAAAAGAAGAAAAAAGGATTTGGGAGATCGTTGGAGAAAACCAGAGGAAATGGGAAATTTGGTATTTCTGACGTCAATGGGCTCTCCAATAGGAAGATATAACATTGAAAGTGATATGCGTTATATCACTCAACAGATCAATGATATATTTCGTACAGAAGCATTATACTCTGGTGGAATTCCAAAAAATTTTGAAAAGATTCACCCTCATGCACTTAGACATACATTTGCAACAAGATGTTTTGAAAAGGGTATGACACCTAGGACGGTGCAGGAGATTATGGGACATGCTAATTATAATACAACAGTATCGTACACACATGTCTTAGATGATATTAAATTAAAAGAAGCGGAGCGTCTTGGGGATTTCTTAGAAAATGGGAACAATAATCAGGCGCTTGAGTACAACGATGTGATTGGAATATTATAGTGATAACCGTCTACTCAAAAAGTTAGGGCGGAATATCTTTGGAAATAGTTTAAAGGCAGGTTGAAAAAAGGGAAAAAGCCTGAGTTTTAGCAGGAAAGCGAGATTTAGAAAATAACTGCTAAAGTAAAACTTCGCAAAGCAGATGCAGTAATCTGCAAAGATATTTTGCACATCTTATGAATTCCAAAACGGATAGAACCTTGCAAAAGGTTTTATCCGTTTTTTTCTTTGTGAAACTTTTACAGAAATTTAGTTGCGTCCGTCCGTAAAAAATGGTTAAATGAAGGTGAGAACATGCACTAGGAGGGAATGGAATGAAACAACTGGTTTATCATTACTGCAGCTTATCGACCCTTTTGAATATATTGGAACATAAGACCATCCGTTTATCTGATATCAATAAACAAAACGACACCAATGAAAGCAAGGCTCTTTTGCATATCACCCGCAACCGCGCCATTCAGATTATGCTTTCCCGTCCGGGAGTAGATAGTGATCAGACCTTTGGTGGCTTGACATATCGGGAATTTATTGTATATCTCATTGATAGAATGATTGAACATGTAAAAGGGTATAAAGATTTGATGGCGTATATTGCCTGTTTTTCCGAGTCTGACGACTATCTGGCACAATGGCGAGGTTATGCGGACAACGGCAGAGGTGTAGCCATTGGTTTTGATGTGGAAACCATTGAGCGGCTCATTGAGCAGATTCCAGATGCCCAGTTGGAATTCCGTAAGGTGCATTATATCGACACCAATAAGAATGTTATGGACTGCGATACCACCCAATGTAATCTGAGTTTGAACCGCCATGCGGCAAAACTGGTGGAAACCCTGTTTTCCTATATGGAGCGAAACGAAACGAAGCAGATTCTGGATGGTACTTATTTGGATTCTCAGGCAGGACACTGGTTCATTCCTCTTTTGCAGGATTCTTTCTTCTATAAAGACGATTCCTTTGCAGAGGAGGATGAATGGCGGCTGATTTTGAAAGATGAAATCATCAAAAGCGAAAGCGATTGGGAAAACATATATAATTGGAAACGCACAGGACATTCCATCAGACCGGCAATGAAACGTCTTTTCCCTAAGGCGTTGGAATTCCGTGTGGAGGATAATGACATTGTTTCTTACATGGATATGGATTTCTCTGATGGGGATTATATGCATAATGATATGATTCGGGAAATCGTCATTGGGCCAAACTGCCGTTTGGAGGAAGAAGATGTATTCCAGCTTCTTGGTCATTTTGGCTTTGATACCGCGGATGTCAAAATCCGTAAATCAGATTCTTCTTATCGTATTTGAATATAGAATGAAAAAGGCTGTTTGTGGGCAATCTTTCACAGACAGCTTTTTTTACATGAAAATAACCAAAAACAATCAAATTTAGTCAATTTCAATAAAAATTAGTCATAATTTTTGTGACCTAATATGATTGAATATGACTGAATTTGGTTATATAATAAATCCAAGTTAAAAATATTTCAAAAACAGTCATTGGAGGTGAGACTGTGATTTACACAGTTACCTTTAATCCATCTTTGGATTATATTGTGGAAGTACCCTCCTTTCAGATGGGTATGACCAATCGAACTACGTCAGAAAGTATCTTTCCGGGCGGAAAGGGCATCAACGTTTCCATGGTACTGCAAAATCTTGGTGTAGAAAGTACAGCACTGGGATTCACTGCCGGATTCGTAGGCGATGAAATCTGCCGCCTGTTACAGGAAAAAGGATGTCATACGGCGTTTATGACTCTGCCGGAAGGATGCAGCCGCATCAATGTGAAATTGAAGTCTGCGGACGGCACAGAAATCAATGCCAGAGGCCCGGTCATTACAGAAGAAGCCTTGCAGCATCTGATGCAAAAACTGGATATGCTGGAAAAAGGCGATGTGCTGGTTCTGGCGGGAAGCATTCCCACAGGTCTGCCGGCAACCATTTATCAGGATATTCTCCATCGTCTGACGAGCAGAGAAATTCTGACCGTTGTGGATGCCACAGGCAATCTGCTTTGCAACGTGTTGGAACATCATCCGTTTTTGATCAAACCCAATCATCATGAACTGGGTGAGATTTTTGATGTGACCATTGATGATATGGAAAAGGTGAAAATTTATGCCGGAAAACTGCAGGAACAGGGTGCAAGAAACGTACTGGTTTCCATGGGCGGAAAAGGTGCGGCTCTGCTGACAGAAAAAGGCGATTTTTATCATTTGCCTGCCCCTGAGGGAAAGTTGGTCAACAGCGTTGGTGCAGGAGATTCCATGGTAGCTGGATTTTTGGCAGGCTGGCTGGAAAGCGGGGATTATGCCCATGCCTTTAAAATGGGGATTTCCGCAGGCAGTGCCAGCGCTTTCAGTGAAAATCTGGCAACGAAAGAAGAAGTATTGGCTTTATATGAAAAGTTAAAATAAAGGGAGGGGACCCACATGCGTATTACAGATTTGCTGGATCGCCGCAGTATTGCCCTTGATGCAAAACCGGCGTCCAAGAAAGAAGCTTTGGACACAGTTATTCAGTTGATGATCGACAGTGGTAAAATCAAAGATGCGGAGGCTTACCGCAAAGAGGTTTACCGCAGAGAAGAAGAAGGAACAACAGGCATTGGCGAAGGATTGGCAATTCCTCATGGGAAAGGCGAATTCGTAGAAAAACCTGGTCTGGCTGCACTGGTTGTACCAGAAGGCGTTGATTTTGAATCTCTGGACGGAGAACCTGCAACACTGATTTTCCTGATCGCTGCTCCGAATACAGCGGATAATGTGCATCTGGATGTATTGAGCAAACTTTCCGTTATGATGATGGATGAAAACTTTGCGGATAGTCTGAGAAACGCAAAAACAGTGGATGAATTCCTGAAAGTCATCGACGACGCGGAAGAAGCGGAAAGCGAAGAAAAAACAGAAGAAGCTCCCGCAGAAACAACTGCACAGCCTGTTTGCAAAGTTCTGGCAGTTACTTCCTGCCCCACAGGCATCGCTCACACATACATGGCTGCGGAAGGTCTGGAAAAAGCAGCAAAAGCAAAGAACTGCACCATCAAAGTAGAAACCCGCGGCAGCGGCGGTGCAAAGAATGTATTGACTGAAGAAGAAATTGCAGCAGCTGACTGCATCATCGTTGCGGCAGATACACAGGTACCTATGGATCGTTTCCACGGCAAACCCGTTATTTCCTGCCATGTAGCAGATGGCATCAGCAAAGCGGAAGAACTGCTGGATGAAGCTATCTCTGGTAAAGTTCCTCTGTATCAGGCAGAAACAAAACCTCAGGAAACAGTGAAAGCTAGCGGCTCCGTTGGGCATAAAATCTATATGCAGCTCATGAACGGTGTATCTCATATGCTTCCTTTCGTTGTCGGCGGCGGTATCCTCATTGCCATTGCCTTCCTGATTGATGGTTTGAGTGTAGATATGACAACATTGCCTGCGGAAATGCGTGCCAACTTCGGTACCATCACACCTGCTGCGGCACTGTTCAAACAGATCGGCGGTGTGGCATTTGCCTTTATGCTGCCTGTATTGGCTGGTTTCATTGCCATGAGTATCGGTGACAGACCTGGTTTGGCTCTGGGCTTTGTAGGCGGTTCCATTGCGGCTTCCGGCAGCTCCGGCTTCCTGGGCGCTCTGGTAGCAGGTTTCCTGGCAGGTTATACCATCGTTTTCCTGCGCAAGATTTTCGATAAACTTCCTGAAGCATTGGAAAAAATCGCTCCTGTATTGCTGTATCCTCTGTTCGGTATCCTGATTGTAGGTCTGATCATGTACTTCGTGGTAGAACCTCCTGTTGGTGCGCTGAATACAGCCATGAATACAGCTCTGACAAACATGAGCGGTACAAGCAAAGTGCTGCTGGGTATCCTGGTAGCAGGTATGATGTCCATCGATATGGGCGGCCCTTTCAACAAAGCAGCTTATGTATTCGGTACTGCTTCCATTGCGGCAGGTAACTACGACATTATGGCAGCAGTTATGGTAGGCGGTATGGTACCTCCTTGTGCCATCGCTCTGTCCACCATCCTGTTCAAGAAGAAATATACAAAACAGGAACGTGAATCCGGCCCTACAAACTTCATCATGGGTCTGGCATTCATCACAGAAGGTGCAATTCCTTTTGCGGCAGCTGACCCTCTGCGTGTCCTGCCTTCCTGTATCGTAGGCTCCGCACTGGCAGGCGCACTGTCCATGGCATTTGACTGCACACTGATGGCTCCTCACGGCGGCATCTTCGTATTCCCTGTTGTAGGCAATGCGCTGATGTATCTGGTTTCTTTGGTAGCAGGTACAGTTGTGGCAGCAGTATTGCTGGGGATTTTGAAAAAAGATGTAACAGAATAAGTTTGCATAGATTTGCGGCAAAGCCCTGTGCTTTGCCGCTTTCCCTTTTTCTGGTTTCTGTTTCTGGTTGATTTTGACTGTTTTTGCATGATATAATGACAAAAAGGGAGGCTTTTGTATGTTGACAGAACAACGATATGAAAAAATTCTCGATTTGGTAAATGAGAAAAAAAGTGTTACCGTCAAAGAAATGACGGAACTGCTGGAAAGTTCTGAATCCACCATCCGCAGGGATTTAACGGTACTTCATAAAAAAGGACGTCTGGTGAAGGTATTCGGCGGCGCAGTCGCCATCGATATGGAATACCGTACCAAAGATGAGGAAGTCAATCGCAGAGAAGATGAAAATAAGGAAGCAAAGGAATTGATTGCTCGTTTTGCTGCGTCTTTGATTCAGCCGGATGACTTTGTATTTTTGGATGCAGGCACCACCACAGCTTGGATTCCGGACTTTTTGATAGAAAAATCCGCTGTATTTGTGACAAACGGCATTGCCCATGCCAAAAAACTGGCAAGACTTGGCGTGGAAGTCCATCTGCTGGGCGGAGAGTATAAATCTTCTACGGAGGCAATTGTGGGGGATGAAGCCGTGGAACAGCTGCGCCGGTATCATTTCACAAAAGGCTTTTTCGGTACAAACGGCATTGGAAAAACAGCAGGCTATACCACACCGGATATTCGGGAAGCGTCATTGAAGCGCTGTGCAGTGCAGCAGAGCCGGGAAACTTATATCCTGGGGGACAGTAAAAAATTCAATCGCATGAGTGCGGTAAGCTTTTGCGATTTTTATGACGCCACAGTGATTACAGAAGAAATTTTGCCTGAATTTGCCCGCTGCAGCAATATTTTAAAAGCGAAATGATTTTTTCAAAAGGATTGCGGTGAGGTGTTGAACCTGTCACCGTTGTATGGTATAATCATCGACGGCAATAAAATTTCAGATTTTGTGTCGAAACAAAAGAGGAGCGGTAAGGGGAAATGGTTGGACATTTCCCTTTTTACAGGTTTCCCCATGCCCGCTGCATGTCGGAAAATATATGTGGAAATTTTATGCGGTTTATGATACATTATAAATTAAGGAGGCTGTTTGCATGTATAAGAGAATTGTGCTGAAACTGAGCGGAGAAGCACTGGCAGGAGATAAGGAAGGCGTTTCCTTCGATGACGCGGTTGTTTCCGCTTTGGTGAAACAGATTCGTCAGGTAATGGAAATGGGAACACAGGTATGTCTGGTTGTAGGCGGCGGCAACTTCTGGAGAGGCAGAAGTGCTGACAGCGCTATGGACAGAACAAAAGCAGACCAGATCGGTATGCTGGCTACTGTGATGAATGCCATTTATCTTGCCGACGCATTCCGTCAGCAGGGAACAAAAGCGGTGATTCAGACACCCGTTGTATTTGGCACAATGACAGAACTGTTTTCCAAAGACAGTGCGCTGGCACATCTGGAAAATGGTGAAGTTTTGATTTTTGCAGCAGGACTGGGACATCCTTTCTTCTCCACAGACACCATTACAGCGCTGCGTGGTGCGGAACTGGATGTAGATGGTCTGTTCTTTGCAAAGAATATCGATGGGGTATATGATGATGACCCTGCAAAGAATCCCAATGCGAAAAAATTCGATGTGATCACATCTGAAGATATCGTGAAAAAGAATCTGAAGGTTATTGACACATCCGCGGCAGCGCTTTGCTTTGAAAGAAAAATTCCGGTGGTTATTTTCGGCTTGAATGAAGAAAACAGCATTATGCGTGCAGTAAAAGGCGAAAAAATCGGTACATTGGTAACAGTATCTTAAGATTGACAATTTAGGAGGAATCGATATGGCATCTGAAGCAACAAAAATTTACGACGAAAAAATGACAAAAACTCTCGCCGCATTGGACAGTGATTATGCTACGATTCGTGCGGGCCGTGCAAACCCTCATGTATTGGATAAAATCATGGTAGATTACTACGGTGCGCCTACTCCCATCAATCAGGTAGGTAACATTTCTGTTCCCGAACCTCGTATGATCCAGATTCAGCCTTGGGACAGCACAATGCTCAAAGCTATTGAAAAAGCCATCAATGCATCTGAACTGGGTATCCATCCCGGCAATGACGGCAAAGTAATCCGTCTGATCTTCCCTGAACTTTCCGAAGAAAGAAGAAAAGAATTGAATAAAGACGTTAAGAAAAAAGCAGAAGCTTCCAAAGTAGCAATCCGTAACGTCCGCCGTGATGCTCTGGATGCTTTCAAAAAACAGGAAAAGAAAAAAGAAATCACAGAAGATATTCTGAAAGATCTGGAAGAAGAAATGCAGAAACTGACAGATAAATACATCGCAGACATCGACAAAAAATGCGATGAAAAATGCAAGGACATTCTGTCTGTTTGATTTTTCAAAATTACTGCCCCTCTCATTGCAGAGGGGCTTTGTTACATGGAGGGGAAAAAATGTTTTTTCAGCAAACAGAAACAAAAAATTACGAAATTGATATGGAAAGAGTGCCTCAGCATATTGCCATCATCATGGATGGTAACGGCAGATGGGCAAAGAAACGTTTCCTGCCCAGAAAAGCAGGGCATAAAGCAGGTGCGGAAACACTGGAACGAATCATTGAAGACTGTCGTGATTTGGGCGTAAAACATCTGACTGTGTACGCTTTTTCCACAGAAAACTGGAAACGTTCTCAGGAAGAAGTAGATGCCATTATGGATCTGCTCCGTCAGTACCTGAAGAATTATTTCAAAAGATTCCTGAAGGATGATATTCGTCTGAATGTCATTGGGGACATCCATCGTCTGGATCAGGATATTCAGGACAGCATTTTGGAAATTGAAGACCTTTCTAAGGATAAAACAGGTCTTTTCGTCCATATCGCACTGAACTATGGCGGCCGTGATGAACTGCGCAGAGCCATTACAAAGATCGCCGCGGAAGTGGAACAGGGCAATCTGAAAGCGGCAGACATCACAGAAGAAATGATCGGCGATCATCTGGATACAGCGAACGCACCTGACCCTGAACTGGTGATCCGTACCAGTGGGGAAGAAAGAATCAGTAATTTCCTGCTGTGGCAGATTGCGTATTCTGAATTTTTCTTCACAGATACCCTTTGGCCTGACTTCAACAGAGCCTCTCTGGAAGAAGCCATTTATTATTATCAGAACAGAGAACGTCGTTTTGGCGGTAGATAAAAAGAGGTGAAACAGATGAAAACAAGAATCATTTCTGCTGTGATCCTTGTGCCTTTGCTGCTGTTTTTCGTCATCAGTGGGGGGATTTGGCTGAAAATCGCTGTGGGATTTCTTGGACTGGTTGGCATGCATGAGTTTTATCAGGCATTTTCCAAAGAAAACAAAAGTCTGCATATAATCTGTTATGCCTTCGCTTTGTTCTATATGATATTCATAGAGGACATCATCAACGGGGATAATTATTTCAATATTTTTGTTTCCGTGTTTATGGTGGTACTGCTGATTTATACGGTGTTGTATCATAACCATACCAATGCCCTGGAAGGCATGACGGGATTTTTTGGCTTTTTCTATGCCTGCTTCCTGCTGTCCCATATCTATCTGGTAAGAGAATATACTTATGGGAAACTGCTGATTTGGCTGGCGTTCATCGCCGCTTTCGGCTGTGATACAGGGGCATATTTTGCAGGGATCACATTCGGGAAACATAAGCTTATTCCAACATTGAGCCCTAAGAAAACCATTGAAGGCTCCATTGGCGGCATTGCGACAGCAACGGTTCTGGCACTGCTCTATGGCTTGTGGTTACAGCGTTCTTTCACTATGGAAGGCGTAAACATCCTGCTGCTTTGCGGTTTGACAGGATTCTTCGGCTCTTTCCTGGCGCAGATCGGTGACCTGGCGGCTTCTGCCATGAAGCGCCTGACAGGCATCAAGGACTTTGGGAAGCTGATTCCCGGACATGGCGGTGTGCTGGATCGTTTTGACAGCGTCATTTTGACAGCTCCTGCCGTATACTATATAATGTTGTTTTTGATTGATGTACAAGTATGATATAGAGGTGGAAAATATGAGAACAATCTCTATTTTGGGCTCTACCGGCTCCATCGGCACACAGACACTGGAAGTTGTGGAAGTGCTGGGGGATATTCAGGTAGGTGCCATCAGCGGCAATCACAATATTAAGCTGCTGGAAGAACAGGCGAGAAAATTCTGTCCCAGACTGGTTTCTGTTATGGACGAGGATAACGCCAAAGAATTGAAAAGCCGTCTGGCAGACACCAACTGTAAAGTGGTAGCTGGCATGGATGGTCTGGTGGAAGCGGCAACGCTTGCGGAAGCAGATACTATTGTCACATCTGTTGTGGGCAATGTGGGTCTGCGTCCTACTTTCGAAGCCATTTCCGCAGGAAAAAACATCGCATTGGCAAATAAGGAAACGCTGGTTTCCGCAGGTCAGCTGGTAATGGATCTGGCAAAGAAAAAAGGCATTTCCATTTATCCCGTAGACAGTGAACATTCTGCTATTTTCCAGTCTTTGCAGGGCAATAAAGACAATAAGATCCGTCGTATCCTGCTGACAGCTTCCGGCGGGCCTTTCCGTGGAAAAACACTGGACGAACTGAAAAATGTAACAGCGGCAGATGCCCTTTGTCATCCTAACTGGAGCATGGGCAAAAAGATCACCATCGACTCTGCCACATTGATGAATAAAGGTCTGGAAGTCATGGAAGCAAAATGGCTCTTTGGCGTAGATACAGATCAGATCGAAGTGCTGGTGCATCCCCAGAGCATCATTCATTCCGCAGTGGAATATGAAGATGGTGCCATTATGGCGCAGCTTGGGGAACCTGATATGCGCGTACCCATTCAGTACGCTTTGACATATCCCAAACGTGTGGCAAATCCTTTCCCGAAAATCGATTTTGCCAAACGTGCCCAGCTGACATTCGACCATCCGGATATGGATACATTCCGTTGTCTGGCATTGGCATATAAAGCGCTGAAAATCGGCGGTACCATGCCTACGGTGCTGAACAGCGCCAATGAAATCGCTGTGGCAAAATTCCTGTCTGGCAAAATTGGATTTTTGGATATTCCTGCATTGATAGAAAAAACAATGGAGGCATATACTGTAAAAGAAAACTACACATTGGAGGATCTGCTGGAAGCGGATGCATGGGCAAGAGCCTATGCAACGGAGGCAGAACTTTGATGTAAAAATTTTTGGAGGTGATTGGAATACTTTCCTCTATCATTATTTCTTTGATTGTTATCGGGGTTCTTGTCATCGTCCATGAATTTGGACATTTTATCGTGGCAAAGAAATGCGGCGTATGGGTAGAAGAATTTGCCGTTGGTATGGGCAAAAAAATCTGCTCCAAACAAATCGGGGAAACGGAATACAGCCTGCGTCTGTTCCCG
>ULSV01014809.1_pt1 | contig 15157 bp, 9 predicted proteins | sample 1956991 | NCBI WGS metagenome assembly ULSV01 (sample SAMEA4835717, study PRJEB28245) | human gut metagenome | biome: gut microbiome; material: fecal sample | place: Denmark | collected 2008 | reverse complement strand
CCCAGCCGATAAAAGTAAGCGCTGCGATACCGATTACGGCAGGTACAAAAATAGCAGCAATTCTGTCGACCAACTGTTGTACCGGAGCTTTACTACCCTGGGCCTCCTGTACCATCTTGATAATCTGGGCTAAAATAGTCTCGCTCCCGACTTTTTCGGCCATGAATTTAAAACTCCCTTTCTGATTGATCGTACCTGTATAGACATGTGTACCGGTCACTTTCTCGACAGGTACCGGTTCGCCGGTAATCATGCTCTCGTCGACAAAAGAAACTCCTTCTGTGACACTGCCGTCGACCGGAATTTTATCTCCGGGTTTCACCAATAGTATGTCTCCGGGTTGTACTGCTTTGATCGGGATCACCTGTTCCGTACCGTCTTCGAGAATCCGGATCACCTCTTTGGGCTGTAATCCGATCAGTTTACGGATAGCTGTCGAAGTATTCGATTTTGCACGGCTTTCCAATAAACGGCCTAATAAAATTAAAGCGATGATCACTGCTGCCGCTTCATAATAAATATGAGCTTCCAGTCCCCGGTCCGTCCAATAGGTGGGCCATAGGGTATTGAACAGACTGAACAGAAAGGCAACTCCTGTACTGACCGCCACCAAAGTATCCATATTGGCATGTCCATGTTTCAATTGTCGCCAGGCATTAATGAAAAAATCCCTTCCGAATACCAGTAGGACCGGTAAGGTAAATCCCAGCATGATCCAGTTGCCATAGGGCATATGCATAAAAAACATCCCGATCACAAAAACAGGGAGGGATAGCAATAACGCTCCTATCGTTTTCCGGTGTAGTTTATCATAGGCTTCTCGTTGTAAAATTTCGGCCTGTTCAGGCTCTGTCTCATTTTCCAACAACAGATCGTAGCCTGCTTCCTGTACCGTTTTTTGCAAATCTTTATCGGAAACAAGCGTAGGGTTATATTCCACTATGACGTCTGAAGCGGCGAAATTTACTCTGGCTTCTATGACACCCTTACGTTCGGATAATGCCTGTTGAATATTGGCAGCACAACCGGCACAACTCATACCGATCACATAAAATGACTTTTTTTCATTCATAACCTATCCGTTTTATCCCTTTACGTGAACTCAGGGGCTTAGTTTCAAATCAGTTATAAAATCCTATTTCTCCTGTTTCCGAAAGGCATCATGGATGGTAATCCCGGTAGAGATCCTCCGGTATTTGTCTCCTCTTTCCTCTGCAATAAACACATGATATTCGAAATCATTGACCGTTTGACGTAAAGCAGGGAACTTCTGGCCGATGAAATGCCAGACTCTGTAAGTATACCGGAAAGCCAACTGGTTATTGGTACTTACTCCGATTTTATACGAAATGGAAATATTCTTTATATTGCCCTTCAAATAGTAAAGGACACCATTGAAATCACCGTATATGCCTGAATATTTTATCGGTACAAATGGTCGGCACTTTGTAAAATCTTATTTTTCAGCAAAACGGGATAATCAGGATGTTGTTCCAGAAATTGCCGGACTACTTGTGCCGCTTCCGGGGAATTATGTCCGCGCAATGTAGCTGAAATCCAGTTCTTGGGGAAAAAGATATCTCCGGTACGCTGCACTTCCTGTAATTCCTGTAAAGCCGGCCTGATGTACTTCACGGCTTGCTGTTGCCGGAGAGGGTGGTTGAGATATCCGACGATCTGGGTAACCCAAGGTTCTATCCGACGGTTCCCGGCGATCAATAAAGACCGAAATAGGGAATCCCGCGTTTCTGTTTCAGGAGCTACGGCCCGGACAATAAAGTTAAATTCTCTTTTCCGGTCGGGGTCCTGAATACGGGTCGCCTGTGTCGCCCTGATTTCCTCATATTTTTCAGGCATACGTACAGCCAATTCATAAGCCATTTTAGTATAATCGCTCTCTCCTAAAGCCAAGCCGGTAAAAGATTTCTGTTCTTTCCACATCCGGTAAATTTCCTGTGTCGTCGCCGGTTGCCGGAAGGTTCCGAGCAAAGCCCTGAAAGCAGCCTGTTGACAACCTTTTCCTCCCGGTTTGCGTGCTAATCCGAGCAGGCTTTCTTCAAGCTCTTCACTTCCTGCAATCTGTCCGTGCAGGGCCATCTCATTCAAATAGGCGATCGAAGTAGAAATAATCAAAGGTTCGGTTTCGGTTTTCAAATTACTGATCAACATCCGGGCAAAAGCCAAACCATCTACACGGCCGTGCAGACGGTTTTCATTCAAATTGATCAATAAAGCCAAACGGGTTTCAGGTGCTTTCGCGAAAGTATTCAAATGCGCTAAAGCATAGGTAATCGTCCGCTGATCCAGTACGAAATAGCCATAGGCTTCACCATTTTGATTCAGAAAAATGCAGGACTCATCCGCAGACCGGTTCTGAAAAACGGTCACCGCAGAATCGGATACCAAAGTCACTTCATGCACAGAGGACTGGAGTGTATCTGCATTTTTTCCCTCATAGAGGGCTACACTTATATTTTGTGGCCAACTCAATCCTCTATGCCAGGGATCTTTTTGCCGCACGACCAAGGTCCGGTCATGCCACGAAGCGGAAATTTCCGGCATCCCTTTTTCATTTACCCAACTATTACTCCAGGCCACCAGATCCTTATCGGTATACTTATTGAGAATAGTAATCAGATTATCCCATGTGGCATTCCCATATAAATAAGTCTGCAAATATCCCCGGATACCTTTTTGAAAAGCTTCTTCTCCCAATAGTTTCAGTAACATATTCATAACGATGGGCGCTTTATCATAGACAATCTGTCCGTAAATCAAACCGGCATCCTTTAAGTTTTCCAAAGGTTGTTTTATCGAGGTTGAGCCGGCTGTACGGTCTTCCGCATAAGCCGGAATATAAAAATTACGCAAATCGTTCAGAAGGTGATTGACTCCCGGAAACTCCGGCCGGGTCATCTGGGAGGCAAAATAATTGGCGAATACTTCTTTGGTCCACACATCGTCGAACCAGGCCATTGTCACGGCATCTCCAAACCACATATGTGTCGTTTCGTGAGCGATCAGTTCCATCCGTCCCAGTTCTTCTTCTATGGTCGGATGCGGCCCTAAGAACATGCGTTTATCATTGTATAACACCGCACCCGGATGTTCCATACCACCGAACTGAAATCCCGGTACAATCACCAGATCGTATTTATCGAACGGATAGGGGATTCCGGTATAGTCCTCGAGCCATTTCAGAGAAGCGAAAACCTGATCGAAAATGATCGTATGCTGGGCCACTTTCTGAGGATCGGTTTCCCGGTAATACATGACTATCGTTTTACCGTCCCGGCTTTCTGCCAGTTGTTGCCATTTCCCGGCTACAAAAGAAAATAAATAGGTACTCAGGGGTTGGGTCGGCTGAAAAGCGATCAGTTTCCGGCCTTCATGGAGGGTTTCGGACTCGACGGCTGCATTGGCTACGGCTACCCATTGCTCCGGGATATCCAGCTGCAAGGTAAAAACAGCTTTCATGTCCGGTTGGTCGAAACAAGGAAATAAGGTTCGGGCACGTTCGGGTACCAACAAGGTGTATAAAAATTCATCGTTCCGGTTCAGGGATTGATTACCGGCAATAAAATCGATCTCGATCTCATTCGCTCCTTTTTTCAGGTAATCGGTCCCTACTACAATATGTTCATTCGAAATCCGGATCGAATCCGGTCGTCCATTCACTTTCAGTTGTTTCACTTTGTGGGGATCTTCGCGAAAATCCAATACGACAGGCTGTACTTTTTCCTGCTTCAGTGTGATCTGTACTTTCCCGATGACCTCTTCCTGTTTATTTTCAGGAATCCGGAATTTCAGCCGGTATTGCAAATTGCTTATATCTTGTTTGCGTTGCCGGGCCAACCCGATGCTTACTCCGGTTTCCGGTTCCTTCCCTTCGGGGCGGCATCCGGCCAATAATTCTACTACTCCCAACAGGATTATAAAAAACAACTGTTTTTTCATAAATCTATGGATTTTAAATTTAATCTTTACTCTGCGCCTGGCGTATTGAAAGGCCGATTCGTTTACGCCCGGGTTCCACTTGTACAACCTTTACCATCACTTGTTGATTCAGTACCAGTTCTGCTGCAGGATCGGTTACATAACGATCGGCAATTTCTGAAATATGTACCAAACCGTCCTGTTTCACTCCGACATCGACAAAAGCTCCGAAACCGGTAATATTGGTAACGATTCCCGGAATTACCATACCCACCTGCAGATCTTCGATTTTTGAAATGCCTTCGGCAAAACTGAATACTTTCGCCATTGTCCGGGGATCTCTCCCCGGTTTTTTCAATTCTGCCACAATATCTTTCAGGGTCAGCAGGCCCGTTTTTTCATCCACATACCGTTGAGGTTCTATCCGGCCGCACAGTGTTTCGTTTCCGATCAGTTCATGAACGCCGACACCCAGATCGCGGGCCATTTTTTCAACGATATAATACGATTCCGGATGAACAGCAGAATTATCCAAAGGATTTCCGGCCCCTTCGATTCTCAAAAAGCCGGCACTTTGTTCGAAAGCTTTCGCTCCCATACGTTTCACTTTTTTCAGTTCTTCACGGCTTTTCAACGCTCCGTTTTCCTGAATATAAGCCACCACGTTTTCAGCCAAGGCCGGTCCTAAACCGGAAATATAGGTCAGCAAATATTTACTGGCGGTATTCACGTTCACCCCGACTTTATTCACACACGATTCGACAACCCGATCTAACGCTTCTTTCAGTCCGCCTTGATCCACATCATGCTGATACTGTCCTACACCGATCGATTTAGGATCGATTTTGACCAATTCGGCTAAAGGATCCATCAGTCGTCTGCCGATCGAGACGGCTCCCCGCACCGTCACATCGTATTCCGGAAATTCTTCCCGGGCAATTTTAGAGGCTGAATAAACGGAAGCCCCACTCTCACTGACGACAAACACCTGGACCTTCCGGTCGAAGCGTAATGTCTGGATAAATTTTTCTGTTTCCCGTCCGGCCGTACCATTCCCGATAGCAATGGCCTGAATGTCGTAGGTCGCTACCATATTCGTCACTTTGGCTGCCGCTTGCTTATACTCATTGCGGGGAGGGTGGGGGTAAATATTTTCATTATGAACCAGTTTGCCGGTTTCATCCAGGCATACCACTTTACAACCTGTACGGAATCCCGGATCGATAGCCAATACCCGTTTATTACCTAAAGGAGAAGCGAGTAACAGTTGCCGTAAATTTTCTGCAAAGACCCGGATAGCCTCGCTATCTGCTTTCTGTTTGGATAAGGTCATATATTCGGCTTCGATGGACGGAAACAACAATCTTTTGTAGCCGTCTTTCATCGCCAGCCAGACTTGCCGGGCACTCTCATTGTCTCCTTTTATAAAAATCCGCTCTAAATTCTCTAAGGCGTTCTCTTCGTCGATGCTTAAAGAAACTTTGAGAATCCCTTCTGCTTCTCCACGACGGATAGCTAATATCCGGTGAGAAGGGCAACGTTTCAGACTTTCCTGGAAATTGAAATAATCGGTATATTTTTCACCTTCCTGCTCTTTGCCTTTTACTACTTTGGCCGTGATAACCGCCTCCCGTTCAACCAGACAGCGAACCCGGTTACGTGCCGCTTCGCTCTCGTTCACCCATTCCGCTATGATATCCCTGGCTCCCTGTAAAGCCTCTTCTGTATCCTGTATCTCACCTTTTACAAAACGGGCTGCTTTGACCACGATATCCCCATTTTCCTGTCGCATCAAAAGAGCAGCCAGCGGTTCCAACCCCTTCGCTTTGGCCTTCGCTGCCCGGGTTTGCTTTTTAGGTTTAAAGGGTAGATAGATATCTTCCAATATCCGGATATCCTGACATTCCCGGATCTGTTTTTCTAAAGCGGGAGTCAATTTTTCCTGTTCCCGGATCGTATCTAAAACAGCATTTTTCCTTTTTTCGAGTTCCTGAAACTGAGTATATAAAGTTTTGATTTCCCCGATTCGTACTTCATCCATATTACCGGTTTTCTCTTTACGATACCGGGCAATAAAAGGAATCGTAGCTCCTTCTGCAAATAAATCGAGTAGGTTACGTACCGCCCGGTTCTCTCCTCCGGTCTTTCCTACGATAAAAACAACGGGATCTATATAATATTCCATATCTGTTTATTTTTGTTCTTTAACAATCAACATATTTTTTCGTGAACGGATTGCTGAAAAACTTCTGATGACAGCAAAGATACAGAAACAATAACCAAAATGAAAAGTTCATAGAAAAGAAAACCATACAGGGAAAATTTCAATGCTCTGATCAGGCAGAGACTGTAGCTAAATTAAAAGCCAATCAACAGGAACCGGGTATGACCCAAATACGACCCAAGCACGGCAACTGATTGAATTTATGGGCGATGACTATATGAGTGTAAAAGGGGTGATGGCACTATTGAACGTCTGTATCCTGACCAGCCAAACACCCTGAACAAAAATACCGCCTGACGGAAGCTGCCAGGAAATGGAAAGCGAATGAACAATAAGTGTACAGGGCAACTGAATGCCGTTGATCCGGTAATCCTGTGGGGGAATTTGCTGCCGACGGTTGTAGGCTGAAAATGCTGTGTATTCGGGGGGAAGTAACAGGAAAAGGCTGCACCGTAAGACAGGATTACGGCACAGCCTCTTTCAAGGTTTTATTATAAATGTGGACACCTCTGTTATTGTTCGTCCTTCACGCCGCGGACGTAGCCGTTGTCGAGATCTCCTGTTCCAGTCGCTCCGATAGAGCCAGAGCCTTCCGCAGCATTGAAACGGAAACCGCCGTTCTTATTCGGTAAAGTACCATCCCCACCTGTTTCTGTAGATCTACGGCTGAAACTGGTAAAACTCAGGTACATGGCTTTTCCTCCACCATTGTCTGTTAGACCAGCTCCAGGATAGGATTTCCACGCATCGTCAGGCAGGCGGGTTTGCATAATCAGCAGTTCGCGCAGATTGGGTATGCGGTATCCCGATGGCGTGATTGTCATAGTCTGATACTCCGACCAGTCTCGCCAGTTGCGCCAACGAAACGCAGGAATACTCCACGTTCTCTCCCGCCCCGCATTCTCAAAATCCTGATCCCTTGTCGCCACGCGGAATTTGGCATACGGGCGGTTGTAGGGCGAGAGGTCGTTATGCTGAGGCTGGTTGCCGGTCTCGATACTCTGGCGGCGTGCCTTGGGGCTGAGGTTGGAGCAGTCTATTACGTAGGTGCCGTCAGCTTCAGCAGCAGTAACCCGGGGGATGAGTGCTACAGGTTCACTCTCCGGTGCGTCAAGGCCGATGCCGAGGTTGCGCACGCAGCGGTAGGTGAATTTGTTGCCTAACTCTGGCCTTTCCATGCCACTGGTTGCTCCCAGAGCAACACATTCTTCGGCATATAATCCCCACGCCACGTTATTACCGCCCTGTCCTCCGTCGTAGGCAGTGCTGGTCGTATAATGCCAGTAAGTTTGCCCGTCGCGGTCGTCGGGATTAGTGGGATAGAGGTGAGAGGCGTCGTCCAGGGCACTCTCACCGATGTAGAAGTCCACGAGCTGGTCTTTGGCAGCCAGGTACCAGCGGATTTCCTCCGGATCAACAATGTTGTCACCGTCAAGGTCACGGTTACGTGTCAGCACGGCATGCAATGCATCATTGATTTTCAGCTTATATCTGTCTTCAGGATTAGTACTCCATACATCTAAGACATCCGTCCATTGCAGTACAGTTTGGTAGTTTGACCCGAGCAGGCATTGCAGGGTGTTGAGACGGCCGTTGCCGGACGATTTACCCCGGCTCACGTCACCTACGTCCACCAGATCTCCCTCCATGCTGCTCTCCAGTCCCCAGCAGGTGGGTAACTCGCTCTCGCTCTTATCCACGTTGTACACCGTGCGGATGGATTTCTGCCTGAAAGTCTGTATGGCGGTCATCGTGCTCGATGCCCCGTCGGGGCTGTAGTGGGCATTGTCCCCGTCGATGATGTAGAGCAGACGGTCTTCGGCCCCCACGTATTCCCGCCATTTTTTCAGCTGATAGTTGTTGCCGGCACTGTAATCATGGTCCCACGGGTGGCGCACATACACGTATTCGTCGATAAAGGCGGTGATGGTTACGGTTCCGGATGTAAGCCCCTTGTCGTAGTCATCCCTCAGCCGTTGGAGGAGCTGGTGCACGTCGAGCAGGCGGGCGTTGGGATAGCCGGAATGGCCGTCATAGCCCGATTTCTCTCCTCCGCCTGGCAGGCCCTTGTAGTTCTGATCGCCGGGATACTTTACATATTCGTTATTGCCCCGCCCATAGTCTTCATTAATGGCAAACTTGATCCAGCGGTAGTCGCTGATGCCACTTCCCGTGGAAGATTCGCCCGTGCCGGACGATGTGCCCGGAGGGTTGGCATCCGTAAAGTCCCCCTTATATACCGCCTTGTCATACGGGGTCTGCACGCCCCAGGTCAGGCGCGGCACCTGTGCGCGGTTCAGGGTGATCAGTACACGGTCGTAGTGGGCGTCCAGTTCGTGCGGCTTAATTTCGCTCACGATCACGTTGCCCTCGTAGCCGGGGCGGGATTCTTTTTTCTCGGTCACCTCCACCTCGATGTCGTTCACGCCGCGGATCGTGACGGTGTAGATGTAGTGCGTATTGCGGCGGGTGTCGTAATCGTCAGGGTCTTGATTGGCATAACCCAGATGGACTGTAAACTTCACGTCGGCATTGACCGTATTGCCACCCTGTTCTTCATACGACAGCGTGCCCGACATTTCCACGTAAGCGGCGTTTGCAGGTGCGTAGGTGAAAGCGCCGTTTTCGTATTCCTGTCCCGGCTTATTACTAAAATCATCACCCGGTTTCGACTCCGCCTTATCCCGCTTTTCGCGCAGGGCGTACCGTGCCGCTGCGTCCGTCACTCCGGTTTCTCCGGAAATCTTCCTTGCGGGGGTCTTGCGGCTTTCCGGCATGTAAAACACGAAAGCGCAACTATCCAATAAATACTCTCCGTCGCGTCCTATAGTCTCGAACGGCATTTCCGGCGATTCAAAGTAGGTACACCCGTCACCGTCGGCATCGCCTGTCTCCCGGGGCAGCACCAGCGACTGCGCGGGCACGTTCACCACCCGCCAGCCTTTGGGGCGGAAGTCGAACTTGTCCCAATTTTTGTCAGCGGGAACTTCAGTCTTCACGATAAACTCCACCTTGGCGTCCAGGCGTTCCAGCTTCAGCGTACACTCGAACGAAGCTATCCCGCCACTCTCGCTTCCGGGGATATTGAATACGTCATTGCCAGATCCGTCTACAGCATAGCCCGACATGATGAATTGCGACGACCGTTCCAGAGTCTGCTGGTCGAGCTTTGCCATAAGGGCCTCCAGTTCTGCTTTCGTCTTCACTTCCTTCAGCGCGTCCAGGGAGAGCTGGTAGGTAGAGTTGACGCCAGTCTCGGAGAAGTTTGCAATGCCGGCAATCTGCGCATTGTTTTTCGATCTGGCTGTAAGGACAACACCATTGGCAGGAACGTTGTGATATTCTCTTGACCCTTCGCATACGTCTCCGTTTTCGTCGAATACGAATACATAGAGATTGGTCACCCGTTTCTCGTTGGCCGCATCCTGTGCGGCACGCGTTTCTATGCGGTTATCCCCGGAAGCTACCTTCAGCACAATCTGTGCCGGGAGACCCTCCTGCACACGGGGACCTCCTCCCACAATCTCCTCGTCGGCACACGAAAACAACGCTACCGACAGCGTCGCCACCGACAACAGGCGGCTCATTCTTCTTAATCTTATCTTCATAACTTTGAATAACATACCGGTTTGTTTAATTGAACGGCGGAACGGTGATTTCTTTCTTGCCCCAATCCACCACCTCATATTTCAGGATCAGGCGGGCATCTACGCTCAGCGTGGCACGGATGTTTACCTGTGTATTACGGGCGATGGATTTCAGTGCACCCTCGGCGATGAAAGCCTTTTGGGGATAGGTCCCTTTCGCCAGCGTGGCGAACCCGATGGTATAGGGCGAGTCCGTCATTTCCGGCAGCCAGGCGTAGGAAGGATAGATGTAGCATACCAGCATCTTTTCGCCGTATGCGGGGATTTTGATGTAATCCGCCTCCGTTTCATAGGGATAGCTCTTGGCTTCGTACGCAGTACTGCCGGGCACATCCAGCGACTGTTCGCCGAAAAGATAGAGCCTGTCGCCGAAGAAAGTGCCGAAATTTACCGCCTTGATGTTGATCTCGGAATCCAGATCGTTATTCATGCTGATATTGAGCTTGGCCACGCAGCGCACTAATTGTGCTTCGAGAGGTTCCCCGGGAGTACCTGTCGGGGAGCCTGATTTTACCTCGTAGTCGCGTACAATCCAGCTCATGGGCAGCCCCTTATCTATATTCACTTCGGAGAACCGTTTCGGGAAATACGTACGATCAGGGTCTTCCAGCAAAGCCTTCTTTGATGTCCGGCCCGGTACGTCTACAAGCTCAAACTCCTCCGTATCGTAATCCTTACCCAAGGCAGCCTCGTTGGCCAGGACACAGAAAGTCACCTTGCCCACGGGCACATTTTCTATCGTCACCGTTTGGGCGGCAAGTTCTTCCGGCGTGAGTTTGTGGTTTACGGCAATTTTGTTACCGTCCGTCACCACCAGCACGCGCAGGGTGTTTATCCGGTTTTCCAGCGTGGCGTACTCATCCTCCGTACCGTCGGTGCGCGTACCGACGGCTCCGGCCACCGACATGCGCAGGGTGACGGAGGTGGTTTCTCCGTCCACAGGCCAGGGTGCCGCACTGTCACTGGCACATCCCGCCAGCAGGAACGGCAGGCACACCGCTGCCAGGTACAGGGCAAGCCATCCGGCAAGATATGATTTCAGTTCTCTTTTCATAGCTTCGTCTGTTTTTTATTCTTGGTTGGTCGTTTCATCCGGTCCCCACGACACTTCGGTGTCCTTCGTATCCCAGGGCTTCACCTTCCACGTGAGGGTAAGCGAGGATGCCGAGACGGTCAGGGTGTAACTGTACTGCTGGGCCGCATCCCAGTGGGGTATCTCCGTCGTGGCGAGTTCTACCTCAGCTGTGCGGTCGTCCCCCGTGTCGCCCTTGAGACGGTAGGCCATGTTGATGACAGCATCTGTCAGGTCGGCAGCGGTATGGGGAGGCAACAGCACATCCTGTAGCATGGTTATGGTGTTGCCGCCGGACACCGTAATATTCCCGTCGGCTTTGGTCAGCCGGCTGTCCCCGTCGGTGGTCTTTTCGCCACCGCTCCACGAGGGAGTGCCCGATGCCGGACAGGTAAGGTTGGCCTTCCAGGTCACGCCGTTCACCTTGAAGGCTGTGACCGTAGCCTCGCATCCCACGGCTTTTACCGCAAAGCTGAGCCGCGCCAGCTGGTGGGCGAAAGTGAAGGTCACGGGACCGGGGTCCTTCGTCAGCACATCCGGAGTTTGGACTGTCTGCTGTGCTGTCATCAAGTCGGTGCCGTGCGTGGCGTCGAAGTTGGTAATGGTGATTGTGCCGTTCACCGCACATGCCGCATTTACGCCCGTGCCCAGCTTGTCTGTTGAGGGATAGAGGGCGTAGAAGCGGTAATCGAGGCCGGGATGCCAGTAGCGGGTGTCCTCGTAGCCCCAGCCCGGATTGGCAGCCGACCAGAAAACGCGCTTATTGTTGAATACTGTCCCGCTCTCCGTGCCGCCCGCGTTTGCGTACCATCCCCATACGGAGAAAGCGTTTTCTTCCTTCTGCATGTCCCCCGCGTTATCGATGGCCGAACGGGTAAGCGCGGGGGTTCCGAAACTGATCGTCCGCGTGTCCGTAACCTCCTCTTCCGGACCCGGAGTCTCCGCACAGGAGGAAAACATCAGCGCCGCCGCAACCAGCAACAACACGCCCCTGATCGTGTTATTTCTCTTATTCATACCTTATGTCCGTTTTTTTTAATTTGTTTTCTCATTGTGACCGGGAAGGGAACATTCAACCCCGCCCGGCCCGGGTAGTTTAATTTGCAAAATCTACGTCAACTGGAGTATTGTCCGTTCCCCAGGAATCGACAGTAGCGCTAAAGTCAATTGCATAACGATCGTCTCCGGGTAAGGTCGTCTCGCTTAATTTTACCTTATAAGTATAAATATTATTGGAATTCCATGTTGCCTGAGCTGTTGCAATCGTTTTAGTCAATGTTTGAGCGGAACCCACATTTTCCCAGTCAGTTCCATTGTGTTCCTGCAACTGTACAGTGAAAGAGAGTTTGACTCCGCTATCAGGTGTCTGCGGAATGACATAAAAAGTCTGTCCCACTTCTTCTACCGACGTTTCTCCGGTTATGGATTTATCGGTTACAGTATAAGAGGTAGAAGTAGAGAAGGTAACGTCAGCAGAACCCTCTGCTGCTTTAGTCCAGGTCCAGCCATTATTATATTTGTAAACACCCTTACTAAAGATGCCTGAACCTGTACTCGTATTTGCACCTGCCAACGTAAGATTAGTAATCACAAGCTGTGTTTCCTTACCGAAATTACTATTTTTCTCGAACAGGATACGTATTTTGGAAAGGATATGACCAAGGTTGAATGCAACGGTACTCACACTGCTTAAATCCTCCAAAGTGGTCTTAGTCGCCTCACCATAAACAAGATCGTACTGGTTAGCGGTAGCGTTATCTACGGTAGCGGTCAACTCCATGTGGCCGTCGCTATAACCAAAATTGGCGGAAAGATTGGCTCCCGCTCCCGGACTGATGGCTGCGAACTTATAGGTACGGTTTTTAAACCAATACTTGGTGTTGTCATACTTCCAGGGGTCAGATGCTGAGCTTCTGTAAACCTTATCACCGGCAAACAGATTCTGGCTTTCATTTGAACCTCCGTAGACATAAAAATCAAGCAACTTATTGGTTACCGTACCTTCATCATTCGTTACGGCACGTGTGGATTTGTTCACGAACGTCTCGAAACCGATAGCCTGGCTGTCATTGACGTCCACTACTTCACTTTTACTACAGCTTGCAAGAGTCGCTGTGACTGCTCCAAGCAAAATAAGACTTCTTTTCATAAAATTGAGTATTAAAAATGGAATATTATGGTTTTAAAAACAGCATTGTTTTTCTGAATATGCCTTTGTAAGCGGACTAGACCGGCAGTTCGTATTCGTGTCTGTCGCCCCAGTCGCCGACCTCCACATCAAAACCCGAACCTCCGGACTCACCGTCTTCGTCGGACACTTCCAGCCCCGTGATGACGATCACTCCGCCGCGTGGCTGCGCTTTCACCTGTTCGGTGATGTCCACCATGAACGGCGGGAGGTATTTCCCGTTTTTCAGGCGCACTTCGAGCTGCAGGGTGTAGTTGCGGTCAGTAGCCCGGGTATATCCGTCGCCCGGCCAGTCGGGGATGCCGAACGAACGTACCTGCGCCCACGAGCCCCAGTCGCAGACGGTGGCATCGAAGAACACCGTGGCTGCCCCGCTGCCCGTCCGCCCTCCGCAGCCAGGTTGCGCTCGTCATGCCTGTTACCGTCCGGATCATATACTACGGCGCGTATACCCCCGGGTACTTCGGGACGCAGGTCGTCGTACGTCATCCAGCTGTTCCATCCCCTGCCTTCCCAGGTATTTTTCCATCCCCTGCCGTGGTCGCGTTCCCATTCCCGCTCCCAGGTGGCAGTCACATCCACCTTAACGGAGTAGGCATGTTCGTCGTGGTTGTAGCAAAGCTCTTTACGGCAGCCTGAGGACAGTGTCACCAGGCCTGAGAGCACAAGGCCCGTTACTGCATGCCATAATATCGTTCTTCTCATTGTGCGCCTCCTTTCTTCCTGTTAATATCCTGCAAATGCCATACGAGCGCCAGTTTCAGTTTCAGCGGACCGAAATAGTCCACACGTTTGGTCTGTAGGTAAACATAGTGCGTGCCGCCCATGTGGGGCACGGGTTCGTATTCCTCATACTTACTGTGCAGGTAGCCTAGTCCGAGGCCCGCTTCCAGCGAGAGCCGACGGGCAATGGGGAACATGTAGCCGTAGCTGAGCCCTGCTATTTCGGCCTCACCCTGGTAACCGTTCTCCTTGTTCTCAAGGTCGAACCACGAGAAGCCGCCGAACAGGCCCAGGTAATGCCCGTGCCAGGGGTTGTTTTTCTGCTGTCCGAACCACCAGCGCACTTCCGGGCTGATGGTGGCCAGCTGATAATACTTGTGTTTGCCGTCGTTCTTCCACCATGCTATTTCCCCTTCGAGATTGACCGTCCAGCGGTCATTGAAGCGGTATTCCGCCTCCAGCGATGGCATGAGCAGGGCATCGTAGAGCAGATTGGTCTTGATCACCAGGTTTTGGGCGAGTGCTTCCCGCAATTTCCCGGAAGCCTTCGGCGAGGTTACCGGGGAGGTCTCCGCCGGAGTGTCCGCTCCCGGTCCGGCAGATATCAGCGCCGCTGTGTTGCGAAACCCGGCTGTCTCTGTCTCTTCCTTTTCCGCAAGAGCGGAATCCGTGGGAGCAGTACCGGTAGTAACCTTGTCTATAGAAGGGGCGGATTTTCGGTAGCAGATGGTCGAAAGACTGGAACGCACTTCCGGGAAAATGTTTTCCATCATATAATTATAGGGCTGTCCGCCACGCAGGTCCATCAGCTGTTTCTTGCGTCCGTCCACGATTTTGCCATGGGAGTCGCGAATCCACACGGGAGTATTGTCGAGGATGTGTAGCACTTCGTCCTTATAAAGCATATCGGATACTGCCACCAACTGCCGTAGTACGCCCCAGCCGATGCCTTCGCCGCGAACGCTCACCAGCTCCCCGGGAATCTGTGCGTGGCGCACAAGCCAGGATTTCAGCGAGTCGGCACGGCGGCCGGCAAGCAGCTCGTTGTAGCGGGTCACCCCGTCGGGCGATGTCCACGAGCAGATTACGACACGTTCCAGACGGGCCGACTCCTGTTCCCTGCGCAGGGTACGGATAAACCGTTCCAATTCGGAACGGTTGTTGTGGTAATCGGGATCCACCCCCCGGTATCCCCGGCGGTAATGGATGCGGACTGAGTCGGACACCTCCTGGGACCAAACCCCCGTGCCCGCCAAAACAAACAGCAGCCCTATGAATAGAATCTTCTTCATGCGATGTTTATTCCGGTATTATTGTTTTTGGTTTTCTATGATCGGTGTATATACAAACGGTTCCGGCTGCATACG
>ULSV01003918.1_pt1 | contig 15212 bp, 12 predicted proteins | sample 1956991 | NCBI WGS metagenome assembly ULSV01 (sample SAMEA4835717, study PRJEB28245) | human gut metagenome | biome: gut microbiome; material: fecal sample | place: Denmark | collected 2008 | reverse complement strand
ATGGAGGCTATCGATAAAAGGTACTTGCGTTGGAGCGTTTACATTTGTTCGTCTATCGTTCTAAATTCTTTAGTGACCGGCACTTCTTCACCTCAATTACTATGATTATTAAAAATGCTTCCACCCACCAGGATCTCTCCCGCTGGGTGGAAGCTGCTTTTTAATATCGATTTACTTGTCCTCTGCCTTATCCGATCTGCGTTTTAACAGGATCAGTCCAAGGAGAAGAACTCCGGAACCAACACTTAACATTGTCCAGAGGACTCTGTGTGTGGTATCACCTGTTGCCGGGTTGCCGGCAGAAAGCTTTCTCGTGTTCTGCGCGTCAGCTACAGAACTTGCCTCCGGGAATTCCGGGCTCGGCGGAGTGAGCGTATTCTCAGCCGGAGAAACCGTACTCGGCGGGTTGACCGGAGTCAGAGATCCATTAGAATTGCCGTCTGGTTTGCGCGGTGGTCTCGGTCTCGGATCCGGATCGTCGGAATCATCAGAATCCCGATTCGGTCTTGTTGGTGACGGATCATCATATCCCTCTACAACAAATACCCAGTCCACCTCACCGATACGATTTGCATACTCGTTGCCCATCTCGATCGGTACTGCTAACTCCACATTAAGCTTAACGGATTCATCTTTGCGGAGTGTATCAAGGTACACATTTTCCGCAAAAGCATCCAGCTCATTCGGAGACGCCTTATAGATCTCAGTATCGCCGTTCTTTACAGTCATAGAGAGCTGCGCGAGGAAATCATGCATATGCTCAACCTCGGATAACTCTCCGCGGCGCTCATCGTTTTTCAGCTCACTCAGCACCTTTTCACTGATTGGGTTACCGCTCTCATCGTGAAGAACTGCCCGGATATAGACTTTGATGTAATCGTAGTCTTTTGACTTGTTCTGGATCGTGATCTCTTCGGTACGGGTATCCCCAGGCATTACGCCTGCAAAGTTATCGAACAGGTTCGTGTCTGTGTGAACAGTACCCGGTTCGAAGACGGTGAGCTTTCCATCCTTAAAAGTAACGGAAGAGTCCGCCGCAAAGGCTGTCATAGACAGGCCCATAACCGTCATCAGTGCAAGCAGGAGCGAGGAAGTCGTTTTTACAATGTTTTTAAGTTTCAAATTCCTGCACCCCCTTAATTGGTAATTATGCCATCTGAAATTGTAACATTCCAAGAATCTTGAACAGCACTAACAGGCTTACTCTGGATAGCCTCAGCCATAACCTCAATGACCTGTCTGCCGCCATCGGCATCAGTATAAGACTTCAATGTAAGACTATCAATCAAATTGCTAGTATTACCACCAGCAGCTACAGGTCGAGTATAGTAGTAATATCCATCTTTTGCTAACCATCCATCTGGAACTGTAAAACTAATATCGGCAGTACCGCCTATACGATGGTCATCATCCCCATTAACTCGATAACTTACCAGCTTTACTCGAATATAGGCTTCAATATCACTCGTATTCTCCACCTTTACATTGCTTTTAACTGTACCATCAAAATCCTCATGCACGGTACACCTGACATGGGAAGGTTCAAAGGTATTGACTACAGACTCAGTGTTTGTCGTCAAATACGCTACTGTTCCTCCCACAGTCACTGTTGTGACCACCAGAAGGGAGAGAATCAGAAGCTGGATTTTATTGAAAATACGTTTTTTCTCATGCTGTGAGTTTTGTAATTCATTTTTTCCATTCTTCATTATTTTTCCCCTCCTTTCGTATGAGACTTACCAAGGATATTGGTTACAACATCGCTGAAACCATTGAGCCATTTATCTTTGTCTTTTATTTTTTCATTAGTACACGTAATTTTACCCGTATAAGCCAGCTGATTCTCCGGGGTTGAAGCTGCCAATATTACACTTTCAGGTTTATAGCTTGGTGTATAGCGCCAACTCCAGCCTGTATCCTCTTCAATCGTGTATGTGCCTACCGGCAACTCGTAAATAGTTACGCTGCCATTTGTGGCAAGAGTTACTTCAGAATATTTGTCTCCATTTCTCTTGACTGTGAATACATACGGCTCACCAGCAACACCACCATTTTTTGTAATGGTAAGCTGACACGTCTTGATGTGTAACAGGAATTCGTAATTCTCAGGAAGCGTACAAGTTTTTCCTGTACAATCATTATGCTGGAATGTTGTGTACTCACTTACATTTCTATCTTTAAGTGTAACACTTACATCAACAGGAACATCCTTCTTGGTATTAATCTTACCATCTTTGACTTTGTCGTTGCTGGCATCCAGTTTATAGCCCAGTGTCAAATCAGGAGCCTTTCCCATTGTTGTAGAATTAGCTTCTTCTTTGTCCTCTCCGTTGACGTGATACCACTTAGTCTCAGCAAGATTGCTGTTCAGTTCTGTATCTGTCGGTACGTCACCGCCATACCAAACTTCTCCATCATTGAACGTTAAGTAAGGTGTATAAACTTTAATTTTTCCAGTTCCTGCTCCAGTCTTTGTTTCATCATCACTCTTTTTAGCCGTAGGTTCTATTGAAACAGAAACAGTATAGTCACTGTCAGTAGTAATATCCTCTTTGTTTCCATTTGTAATATCTACATTGATTTTCACAAAGTCATACTGCCACCGCTCTAAGTCAAAATTCGTTTTTGATAAGTCAAGACTTACTCCTTCCTCTCCGCCTACATATGCAATACCGTTAAGATTGTCTCTCGATACTGACACGCTATCAAGCAGATATACATCCTTATCTGGAACGTTAACAGTAATATCCTTAATTTCTACATCCACATCTGGAACATCGAATCTACCTACATATTCATTCCTCTTAGCTGCAGCTTCATCTGTACATACTCCTGCATTTTCATCATTTGTTGGCACACCATTGCCGCCCAGAAATCCCGGTTTAGGCTCTACCTTAAATGAAATTTGAATTTTCTTTCCATGAGGTGTCTCACGTCCATCTTTATCTTTCAGAATGCCACACCAGTTATCAGAAAAGTCAAAACCTGTAACTTCTAATACATCACCATTAATGGAATAGCTTACACCCGTAGCCGTCTCAGCCTCTTCCCAGTTCGCTCCGCCTTTGTATCTAGCAGTCTTCAGCGTAATATTAGCCCCAGTCTTCGGTATCTGGAAGTACGGAGAGATAGTATCTTTAATTACAGATTCCGCATCTAGTGTTATTGTAGTACCACCTGTTGAAACATTCTCGGAAATCTGATCAAAAATTCTATTTAGTGTCTCTGCATCCGCAGCTGAAAGATAATAGCTTGGTGTCTGAGGAGAACCATTATTTGAAGAAACAGTCTGCATAAACCAGTTTGCCTTCTGTATATCATTATTGCTATTTTCACTACCAGCGGAATTTGCATCTGCACCAGCAAAGATACCTACAGAATAAACTGTCACCCCTGCAGCTTTTAATGCATTAGCATCTTCAATCGCAGCTTCCCCTTCAAAGCTTTGACGGCCCGGTTGTCCATCAGTAAACAGTACAACAACTCGGTTTCTCTCCTGGCCTTCCGGCACAGGATTCGCTTCAAAAATTCCCTTTGCCATTTTTAACCCAAGATCAGGAAACGTTGCACCTCTAGCAGCTAACGCATTTTTAGAATCTATTACGTTATTATATCCAGCCGAAGTCCTCATATCCTGTAAGGCTTCTTCATAATAATCTTCAGCATTTTCCTTATAATTATACTGATTACTACCGACAAAAACCTCACTATTCATCCATTTTTCCTGGCTCACTCCGTTACTGGCAAATCCAACTACCGCGACACGATGATTGAGTTCTGTGTCTATTGCTTTTTCATGTACATTATCTGCAAATCTAGTAACAGCCGTTTTTAATGCATCACGTCTGCTTATTTCAGCATATTCGTAAAAAATGAAATTCGGCTCAGTACTAGATCCATTGGAAGTTCCAATGGTTTTGGACTCACCATTTTTATCTTTATAGGTATAGGTATAGGTGTAATCTTGGTTACTATAATAGTAAAGAGGTCCCCTATCTCCAAACTCAGGTATTCCATTTCGACTATCACTTTCAACTGTATAACCATCAGGGAAAGTATACGTATAAGTGCCTCCATACCATGTACTGGTTGTCAAAGTAACCTTTTCATGTTCCTTTGTAAAAAGATTGCTGCTATTATTGAAGTAATCACCATTAGTACTATTTTTTGAATACTCTATATAGGTTCCTCTTTGCCGTTCCACATACACAGGAAAATAATCATCCCCTGCAGACGGCCTATAATACAAATTTCCTTTTCCCCCATCATGTCGCCGCGTGTAATAGGTGCTATTCTTATTTAAATATTCTCGATACCCCTTAGTCCCTTTAGCCATCGCATCATCCATAGATCCTGACTGATCTAATACAAGGACAATATCTGTAGGCACTTTTTTTTGTACTGTTGTTGTAGTCGTTTTTCCAGTAGCATATGCCTCCAGCGTAATCGTATAAGTATCACTGCCTTCATCTTTTTCTGCAGTCTTACTAAGAACCAGCTTGTCACTGTCTGAGTACGTATCCGCAGCATAAGTCGATATTCCAAAAGTCCCTGGCATTGCAAGAGATACCATCAATGACAGTGAAAGGAGTAAAGATATCGCTTTTGTTTTCTTCATACTCTGTCTCCTTTCCCCTAGCCTTCAACTGGAGCACCAAAAGGTGCCACATCATCAAAGTTTATCGCTGGCCAATTGCTTTCATCATCTACTATTTCATCACTTTCTATATCTATAATATCTTCCGCTTCTATTTCTTCCCAGAAAACTGGAATCGGATCTAAAGCAGCAATTTTCTCTTCAATCTGCGCATTCTCCTCATCCGTCAATGTAAGCAGCTCTTCTTCCGGTGTTGCGTTTGCAAGCGCATACAACTGATCCAGCGTCTCACAAGTCATCAGACGATCAAACAGGCTCATCTTATGACATGGGCATGCGCAATCTTCGCCTGTGCAATCATCGGTACAGCCCTCGAGGTGGACCTGGGTAACTGGTGCAGGCGGAGTTGTTGGTGTTGTTGCGTTGCTTTCGGTTGCCTTGATTGTTTTCTTGTATAACGGGCACTCTTCGTCGTGGATTCCGTCCTCGGTGCCGCAGGTGCACTCGCGTGCTTCTGTTTCTTTTGTCTCTTCGGCTGCTGAGGTTTCTGGAGTCTCGGCTTCTGTTGTTTCTTCTGCTGCTGAAGTTTCTGTTTCTGCGGCTTCTGTGGACTCTTCGGTCTCTGGAGCCTCTGTTTCTTCAGCGTCTGTAGGAGCTTCTGTTTCCGGAGCCTCTGTCTCTTTCTCGGTCTCCTCTACAGTCTCATAGCAGTCTTTATTGTGTTTGTGTTCTTCAAGACCACATGTCAGTTCTTTTTTATAGCAGCTGGCACTGTGTGTATGACCAGCAGATTCTTTTTCTTCGCATGTGAGCTCACGCTTGGTGGTGTAGCAGCTGTCATCGTGGGTGTGGTCATCATCCTCACGTGTGCACTTCAGAACTCCCTCTTCTTCTGTATAACAGTTCTCATCATGCGTATGGCCTTCTTCCTCTTCCTTGTCACATACAAGCTCTTCGGTGTAGCAATCAGCTGTATGAGTATGCTCTTCTTTGTCACATACCAAAACAGGACTTGTTGTCTCGGCTTTAGTCAAAAGTGTTCTAGGTACACAAAGGGTAACGAGCATTGCAGCACTCAATGCTCCTGTAAGTAATTTCTTCTTCATCATTTATCAATCCCTCCTTAATTTCCAGCAGGCCAGCCTTTAGCTTCCAGCACGGTCTTACCGTTATTGGCAGTCTGTACTGCCTGAGCAGAGATTTCAATATTGGCTGTGCAGTTCTGATACGTATTGCCCATCTCTGGAGCAAATTTTACTGCATCAAATAAGATATCCGTTGTTTCTCCTGCAGCAACCGGTTTTGCATAATAGTAATAACCGTCCTCGCCAAGGGACCAGCCTCCCCCAACGGTATAAGTCATTACCGGACCTACATTTTCGATCGTCAGCGGCAGATCAGCACCATCCGCAGCTTTAATCGAAGACTCTACTTGAACACGTATCCATGCTTCACTCTCGCCGATGTTTTTTACACTGACGATCTTGCTGACATCTGTTCCCGGCATTACGCCGCTCATGCCTTCTTTTGGAAAGTCTTCCAGTGTGCCTTCTTTAGTCTTTGTCTTCTCCACTACTTCGATATTTATGCCACCAGATGTGATAACATTGTGAGCGGTATTCTCAGATGTGAAGTAAGCAAGAGTTCCAGACGCGCCTACAGCGAGACAGATCATGACTGCTGCAGCCAGCAATATTTTTTTCTTCATGCGCTTTTTCCTCCCCACATATAACCATACTGTTTTAGTAATTGGTGTTTTTTATTTTTCTGGCTTTTATTCGCCATATGACAATATCCGAAGCCAGCCCCTCAGGTACTCTCATATGGCCTCTCCATTTCAATCAGAGAGTACCATATGTCGATTAAAATTAGTTGTTCTTGAAGCAAGCTTCAAACCATGCTTTGAGTCCAGAAATATCCTGACTCGTCGCATTCCATGTCCAGTCGACACCTTCTGCCTGCGCAGCCCACGCGGTGATAACAATGCTCTTGGCATTATTAGGCTGAGCATCTGACGGTGTAGGACGGTTTGTTAATCCTGTCGGCATTTGGATTTTATTAAATAAAGCAGTTGTTTTTTCATTTGGTGCCAGAGGTTTCGTATAGTAGAAGTATGCACTATCCTCGTCATTCTGGTATGAGGCAGCTTCATCGAAAACCCAGTTTTCACCAAGTTTTCCTGGAAAATCAACGACCTCTCCATCAACTTCTTTTGTAGCTATGTAAGTAATATATCCTTCTTTATTACCAAACTGTCTAAGATTTGTCACCTCAACACGAACATAGCAGTCATTGCTGCCGATGTTTGTAACAACTGGATCCTTCTCTAAAACCTGACCCGGATAAACATGTGTAGCCTTGTCCGGATCCCAGTGTTCCTCTTTCAGATCAATGTCTACGTTTCCGACTGTGAATTTATTTGTTTTTACTTCTTTGTCAGTAAAATATGCTAATGTTCCGCTGATAGCTGCAACAGCGGAAAGTACGGCAACCAGGCCTAAGGTTAAGATTTTCTTTTTCATAATCATTTTCCCTCCTGTTTGTCATTAGTTGCTCGGGATCGACTTGGCATTATCCCATGCAATTTTAGCGTCAAATTCTTCGTTGTTACTATTCTTGTAGCGCTGAGAAGCATATGCTGTAATTTTCAGTTTAGGATAATTACTTGCATTCAAGCTGTTCATCATTCCTTTAGTGACTGTATCCCTCACAGTGACTACATTTCCTTTTAAAATTTCAAAAGATTTATCTGCATCTGTAGCATCAACCTTCTGATAATAGATATTTGAACCTTCTTCCAGAAGTGTCCATTTCGACGTATCCACTGTGTAAGTCATGTAATCCCCAAAATTGTTTTCTTCTTCTAACTTGACAAACAGAAAACATGCCTCGCTTCCGGCTTTTACAGTAACTACCGGATCTTTCTCAATGGTATAACCAGGAATCATCTTAAAGCTATAATGCGTATTATCCGTTTTCGTTCCTTTTGTTTCTTTCAGCTCAATATTGATATCACTGGTCGTAAAGGTATTTGTCACTGTCTCAGTCTTCGCTGTCAACCAGGCCAGTGTACTTCCAATCACAACACCAACAATCAGCAACATTGCAGCCAATAATGCCATGGTTCTCTTTTTCATACTGCATTTCTCCTTTCATTAAGGTTTTAGATCCTAATTCCCATAGAGAGGGCATAGCTGAAATATGCCCTCTCTGAAGGAATCAAAGGAGATTATTAGTTAAAACTTGCTGCATTCCAAATATCTAAAGCATTGTTATTAGCCCATCCGTCTGCCTGGATAGCATAAGCTGTAACATTGATTTTTTCATTTTTCTTAGCATCAAGTGTATCATTAGTCTGAGCATCACCAACTGTAAATTCAGAGAATACTTCTAAATCCACTTTTGCATCTGCTGCATAGACAATAGCAGGATTTGTTGCGCCATTCTCAGTACCTACATATACGAATACATTAGCCGGAGCACCTTCTCCTGTTACCGCTTTCCAGCCTTTCGCCGTCATCTGATCAGCTATAGTTTTTACACTTCTTCCTGCTGCATTTGTTCCTGTCGGCTGTTCGATTGCAGAAATTCCATTTTCTACTTTTACAAATACATAACACTTTGAACTGCCCGCTGTCACATGAACGGTCGGATCCTTTTCATAGGTAGATCCTGGCAGTAAGTGATATGCATTCGCAATATCACGGTCAGCATTAGGAGTGCTATTATCCGTATCTTTTTCATCCAGTGTGATGTTCACGTTACCCACAGTAAATGAGTTGACGACCTCCTTTGTTGTAGATGTCAGGTACGCCATGGTTCCAAGTACAGATGCGCCTACCAGCAATAATGCGCACAGACCCAGAAGTAATGCCTTGCTTGTCTTCTTCATACAGAAAACCTCCTTTAAAATTAATAATAATGTATAGGGAGCCTTACGGCATTGCCCTCAGTTTTGCGGGGAATCGTCCCCATCGTCTCTGACTTTCTCCTTTTTCTCTTTTTTCTTTTCCTTTCCGTCCTTATCGTCAGAGGAGAATAAGTCTGGAATAAATATCAGCAGCAGGATGATCGCTCCAACCGAGATAGCTGCGTATGTCCCCGGCGGATTCTGTATGTAACTCGCGAAGTAGCCCAGCTTCGGAATTGTAAATACCGGAGTTCCGATCACGTTTTTATAATGGACGAGCCCACCGTCCTCCGCATCGTTGGCGTCACCTTTTGTGCGGTAACGCAGTGTCTCCGGATCATTCTCATCGGGGACGACTTCCACGATTCGGTGAGTCGCCACCGTGTTTTCATCTAACATAAAAGTAATTACATCGCCGGGTTCCAGTTCCTTGTAGTCTACGCTCTTTACATAGATGAGCGAGCCAACATGGTATGTCGGTTCCATTGAGCCTGACAGGACTGTAAATACCTGAAATCCTACCAGGCGGACACCGACGAGTGCTACAGCTAACAGCACTACCAGCGCCACGATAATATTCGTTATGATGTTCCATACTTTTCTGACTGTCTTGTTCATTGTTTCTTTTTCTTTGGCAGTGAAGCCGTCCTTTCCGAGTTACTCGCCCTGCACTTTTTGTGGATTTTCAACTTTTCCAATACCGCCATCCTTGACGATACTTAATAAAGATTATAGTTGTCCACTCTTTCTTTAGTTTACCACATCCAGACAACTTTTTCCAGAATATTGCCCTATTCCATATGTCTGAATTTCGTTTCAAATGTCAAGTTAAGCCATTCGACCTCTACCACCTGGCAGACCAGATCCGGAACCTGTTTAAGAAGACAATTGAGGAAAAGGGAATCACCTATATCGTCGAAATGAAGGACGTGGATGTCCGCTATGTGGTCGGCGATGAGGAGCGGATCTCCCAGATCCTCGTAAACCTCCTCTCCAACGCCTCGAAGTTCACGGAAAAAGGCGAAATTCGCGTGACATTCCGCCAGATGATGCGGAATAAAGACAGCGTGGAATTCCTGTTCCGGGTCCATGATACCGGAAAGGGAATGGATCCGAAGTTCATCAAGCGGATCTTCCACCCATTCGAGCAGGAGAACGCCGGAATCACAAAACAGTACGGCGGTTCCGGTCTCGGTATGGCGATCACGGACAAGCTGATCCAGCTGATGGGCGGCTCGATCTTAGTTGAGAGCATGCCGGGCGAGGGATCTGATTTCAGCGTATATCTGACGCTGCCTCTGGCGGATCACCCGGAAAATCTTGCGGCGGATGATACTGCGCAGGACGGCGATACCTTTACATATGAAGGCTGCAATATCCTGATGGCGGAGGATAACGAGGTGAACGCGGAGATCGCCGTGAGCATCCTGGGATTAAGCGGCGCAAGCGTCGATGTAGCCGTAAACGGACGCGACGCAGTAGAGAAATTTGCAGCCGCGCCGCCTGGAACCTACGACTTTATCCTCATGGATATCCAGATGCCGGAGATGAACGGACGGGATGCCGCCCGCGCGATCCGGAAGCTGGATCATAAGGACGCGAAAACGATTCCGATCTTTGCCCTGTCCGCGGATGCCTTTGTGGAAGATCAGAGACTGTCCATCGCGAGCGGCATGAACGGGCATTTTTCAAAGCCGATCGATTTCGAGAAGATTCGGAAGGAAATCGGACGGACACTAAAGGAGAAGAAATGAAACACCATAAGAAACCGGAAAATGATTTGAAGCGGCTCACGATGCTGGCCACCGGAACTGCTGCCTCTGTGGCGGTCCTGGCGGGAGGTGTGCGGATCTGGAACGGATACCAGAACGGAAGTCTGTTCCGCCCGGACCTTTTTGTCAGCACTCACGATTACCAGGAAAACCAGATCATGTTCCCGGAGAAAAATGATTACGGGCAGACGTCCCCGACAGACACCTCCGACGATAACCATCGCCTCGAGCGTGATCCCAAGGCGGATGATTCCTACGGAAGGGATAACCCGGAAGATTCCGGCTATCAGATGCCGGAGGACGGAACTGTCGAGACGGACCTTAAAAACGCCAGCAATCTTCTGGTCAGTCCGGAGACTTCTGATATGCCGTCTGGCGGGAATCTGCCGCAGGGAGTTGGGAAGTCGGCGGCGGTAATCGCCGGAACATCCAATAACAGCTCTGACCAATCCGTGATCAAGCTTCCTTCCGGCAGCGGAACCTTTTCCGAAAGCGGGATCTCCGGGTGGGATGATTCCAATGACGACGATGCTTCCGGCTCAGGAGCTTCGGGACGTTATCCGGGTGGAAATACCTCCGGCGGTGGCGGTGGCGGCGGTGGAGATACAAATAGCGGCGGAACGACTCCTGTGCCGGCACCGGAACCGGTTCCTGCCCCAACACCGACACCGGCTCCCGCCCCGTTTCCTGCACCAACTCCTGTGGTCGATCCTGATTATCCGAATGCAGGTGATAAACCGGCTCCACCCGATCTGCCTCCTGATATAAATTACCCGGCTTTTCCATCAGACGGCATCACTACAGACAGTACAGAGCATGTTTCTCTTACCTTCATTCCGTCCTCCATCTTTAACTCTGGTGAGACACTGTACAATGGCGCAGTTCTCACTGACTGGAAGATCCTCTGTTCCCTGTATGTATTCGTGGATGTCAATGACGAAAATAATAATATAGTCTCCCGGCATCGTCTTTCAGACTATAATGAGAATTTCCGGATCGGCGAATTTCCATCTGTGGCAGACGGAAATTTCACTGTAAATTTTTACTTTCGCCAGAACGCGGATAGTGACTGGATCGAATTTCCATGTCCGATCACCGTTAATTACGCGAAATTTGTTGTCCTCGATGATGATGGGACTGTTCTTGGCGAGTCATTTGCCGAAAAGGCCGGGGATGGCATCTGCTTTTTTAATCAGATGCAGCAGTATTATCTTGATCACAAGGATGAATGGGGCAGCCCCGATACCCTGAATTCCATCTTCCCCGGCTGGTCCCTGACTGAAGGCGGCGAACCGCTTGGGAACTGGTTTATTCCGGCAGGACCGGGGCGTTATGTCTTTTATCCGTTGGACCGTGTTCCTGTCCCGGACGGCCTTACCGTCTCTGCCTCCGCAGGCTGGGATCCAACCCATGATAATAACTATGCCGCTTTTCTGCAGCGGCTGTCTTCCGCGCCGGAGGGACTTGATGTCCTTGAGGTTCCTGAAGGGATTCAGGAAGTCGGCAAAGATGACTTCTCCGGTATGGCCTCGATCTGCAATATCGGCACTCTGGTACTTCCAAACACGGCGATCCTGGTGTATCCGAAATATTATACTGTCCTGGACGCATACCAGGTCCGGGATGACAATCCATGTTTTTCTGTAAAGAACGGCATCCTTTATAATAAAGAAGGTACAAAGATCCTCGGTATCCCGCAGAGTCGTTTTAACGCTCTTGTCGTTCCTGAGAACGTGACGGATGTGGAGCTTCCTCTGAATAATTCGATCAACAAGATCATCTTTTCTTCTGAGGCTCCGCCAAAGATCGACCTGTCCCTTCTTAATGGCACAGAGTTGGTCGTTCCAAAGGATTATTACACGGCTTATTTTGTGGCGTGGAACCAGTATCTGCTTTCTAATAACCTCACATTGACCACAGATGACGGACAGACCCCGGAATTCACATTAATCGGCGATGGACTTTATTCTGACAGCGGAAAAGTCCTGGAATATATCCTCGCAGATCACTCCGGTTTCTTTACCGCTGCCGAAAGTCTTGAAGTTGTAAAAGGAAACGCGACAGCTGACTGCAAAGAATTATACCAGCTCCTCCTTGGCAAAAATCTGAAGGAGCTTGAGCCATACAGCCTGACCGCGCCAAACCTGACATCTGTCTTTATTTCCGCTGTGACCCCGCCGAAGATCGATGGGAACACCTTCGGAGATATTCAGGAAGCGCTGGACGGAGGACTCCATGTCATCGTTCCGGAGGAAAGTCTCGCTCTGTACCAGGATGCCTGGAGGGAAGTCCTGGGCGACGCGGCCATGCAGCTTTTAAAGGGCTCGAAGCTGGGAACAGTGGAGACAGAGAGCGGATTAAAGTATATGACTTCGGACAACGGCTCGATTCTTCTGCACGCGCCATCGGATATCACATCCTTTGATGATATCGAAAAAGAGACCGACGGAACTGTACTCTGGGGCGAGATCGGAAGCAACGCGTTCAGCGGCTGCACGGCCCTTACCGCGTTATCTATCCCTGACACAGTCAGCATGATCGATTCAAACGCGTTTGCCGGATGTGAGAACCTGCAGCTGACCCTTCTGGAGACCACTGGTAAGATCACAATTGAAGAAGACGCCTTCGATCCTGACAGTGCCCTACAGCTTGTGGCTTTCAACTCGATGGACATCACCTTCAACGATCAGGATCTTCCATATGAAGTCTCCTGCTTTGTCCCATATAACAGTACCGTAAATTCCGATAATGTAAGCATCTGGGGCGATACCTATACGTTAAAACAGGGGGAGACCGGCATCTTTGTTTACGGAATCGATTCATTCTGGGGAGAATCCTATATGCTCGGAGCAACAAAGGACGTTTCCGGCGCGATCGAGCCGCCGGATGGTACATCACTGACACAGTTTGCCCCGTATGCGCTGGCTGACTGTACCGGAACGCTTACAATCGACGATTCCGTGGGCTCAACGATCTTTTATATCGGTCCGCACGCGTTCAGTGGCTCCGGGATCTCCGGTGATCTCTATCTTGGAAATATGTTCCAGATCGACGATTCCGCGTTTACTGGCTGCTCGCAGCTGCATGACGTTGTAATTGCCCCGTCCTATTATAATTTTACCCTCAACGGCTACGCGTTCGGGTATTCTTCCCTGGAACGCATTACGCTTCCTCCAAACCTGGTCTTACTCGGAAGCGCTCCGTTCTCTTTCTGCAGCAACCTGAAGGAAGTGATCTTTACCGGTCCGGAGGCGCCGACTCTCGAGTCCCTCTCCTACGGTTTTGATTACTCATTTGGATGGGAGGACAGGTCAACCGACAGGGCGCCAACCGTAAAGACAACGCTGCAGGGTGCGGCGACAGAAGAGAATTACCTTAAAAAGTGGAAATATAATCTTAAGGGATACGCCTCGGAGAATGATCTTCTGGAGGATAAGGGCGTTGCTTTTTACCATATCTTTGACTGGTTTTACGCGGCAGGTTCTTTTCCGTTGACTCCGGACTTCGATTATATTCCGGAATTTAAGGAGTACGTGGAAGCGTGCGCGAAGGCTGAGGCTGCAAGCACGCTGAACAGCGGGATCCGGAAATTCTACTGGTATCTGGACAAAGATGTCCCGGACGGCATGATCCAGGAGGTCGTTTTCCCGGATATCATGGAATATGTAAAGAAAGCCGAGGATTCCAAAGCCAGTGATTCCAATGCCCAGAAAGCCACCGGCTCCAACGTCCAGAAGACCACCGGCTCCAACGTCCAGAAGGCCACTGGCTCCAATGGCCGGGAAACTACCGCTTCACAGGAGGAAAATTAAGCATATGATACTGGAACAGTCCGGACTTATCGTTCAGGAAGTGAAAAAAGCCTTTATGGGAAAGGATGACGTGATCGCCCGCGTGCTGACCGCGATCTACGCCGGCGGCCACGTTCTCCTCGAGGACTGCCCCGGCGTCGGGAAAACGACGCTGGCGCTGGCCTTTTCGAGGGCTCTGGCGCTGGATTTCAAGAGGATCCAGTTTACCACGGACACTCTGCCGTCCGATATCACCGGTTTTACGATGTACAACCGTCAGACAGACAAATTTGAATACCGGGAAGGCGCGGTCCAGTGCAATCTGCTTCTTGCGGATGAGATCAACCGTACTTCCCCGAAGACCCAGTCCGCGCTTTTGGAGGCCATGGAAGAGCGGTCCGTCACCGTTGACGGCGAGACTCACCCTCTTCCGAGTCCTTTTATCTGCATAGCGACCCAGAACCCGATGGGCGCTGCCGGAACACAGGCGCTGCCGGAATCCCAGCTCGACCGCTTTATGGTCCGCCTCTCCATTGGCTATCCGTCTTCAGAGGATCAGGTCAATATCTTAAAGGCGAAAAAATACGCGGATCCCTTAGACCAGATCCGTCCGCTCGTGACCGCGGAACATATCAGTGAGGTCCAGAACTACCTCTCCGCGCTCCGGATCAGCGACGAGCTCCTCTACTATATTACGCACCTCTGCGAGGCCACCAGGACAAACCAGATGGTGGATCTCGGGATCAGCCCGCGAGGCGTTCTCGCCCTCACGCAGATGGCAAAAGCCCAGGCAGTCTTAAAGGGGCGTTCCTTCGTCGTTCCTGAGGATGTCCAGGATGTCTTTATCGATGTCTGTGCCCACCGCCTGATCTTAAAGCCGCAGGCCCGCGTCCAGGGCGTTACCGAGCGCGCTGTCCTGAAAGGCATCTTAAAGGACGTTTACCCGCCTGCTGCCCCGAAGAGGTGGGATCATGACTAGGAGCCGGATCGCCTACGGAGTCGCCATGGTGATGACAGCCGCTGCCTTTTTGTGGAACGGCGCGTATTTCGCCCTGTATGTCTTCCTGTTCCAGCTCGCGCTGTTTCTGATCCTGAAGATCTTTCTGCGCCTGGAAATGGCGCGGCTGAAGTTTTCCGTCTCT
>ULSV01010829.1_pt1 | contig 15238 bp, 19 predicted proteins | sample 1956991 | NCBI WGS metagenome assembly ULSV01 (sample SAMEA4835717, study PRJEB28245) | human gut metagenome | biome: gut microbiome; material: fecal sample | place: Denmark | collected 2008 | reverse complement strand
TTCCCCGCCGTTATGGCTTGCCTCTTGAAATGATAGACTTGCAGGAAGAGTACTGGGAACAGGTTGCTGCCTATGCTATTGATAAAATTCGTAGCGGGCGGACTCCCAATCCTGATGTGATGTGCAACCGGTTCATCAAATTCGGTTGCTTCGAGCAAAAAGTAGGGAAAGAGTTTGACTTCACCGCCACCGGACATTATGCCACTACCGTTAATAAGGATGGCAAGATATGGCTGGGTACAGCCGTAGACCCGGTAAAAGACCAGACCGACTTCCTGGCTCAGATTGACTATCTGCAAGTCTCTAAACTCATGTTCCCTTTGGGAGGACTGATGAAGCAGGAAGTACGGGATATTGCCCGCACGGCCAGGTTGCCCACTGCCCGCCGCCGTGACAGCCAGGGCATCTGCTTTTTGGGTAAGATAAATTATAATGACTTTGTCCGTCGCTTCCTCGGCGAGCGTGAAGGGGATATAGTGGAATGGGAAACAGGTCGGAAACTCGGTACGCATCGTGGTTATTGGTTTCATACCATCGGCCAGCGCAAGGGCTTGGGACTGAGTGGAGGGCCCTGGTTTGTGGTTCGCAAGGATGTGGAAGCGAATGTGCTTTATGTCTCTCACGGATACGATACGCAGTGGCAATATGGTCGGGAATTTAAGATGCACGATTTCCATTTCATTACCGGGAATCCCTGGCGGAAGGGGGAAGAAGTGGATGTTACTTTTAAAATCCGGCACACACCGGAGTTCATGCAGGGAAGATTAATCCCGGAAGGGGAGACGTATCGCATTATCTCAGCTGATAATTTGCAAGGCATCGCTCCGGGACAATTCGGCGTAGTTTATGATGAGGCTTCCCGGATATGTATCGGTAGCGGAGAAATCTGTGTCTGAAAATTTTCTGATATAAGGCTTTTCGTTTTTTTTATGTAAGGGATTCGCATCCTTATATATAGTATTCCACCAAGTCTACAATTCCCGCCTTCATCGCGTATTTCGTGGCTTCGTGGGCATTGTTCACTCCTAACTTGCGGAATATATTTTTGCGGTGGCTGTTTACTGTGTGGAAACTGAGGTTTTTCTCCGCTGCAATCTCTTTGGTTGTTTTTCCTAAAGCTATTTCTTTCAGTACGCTACGTTCCGCCGGGGTCAGTAAATCGTCTTTCAGCGCGGGGCGGGCGGGAGAAGCATTGCTGCCGGACAGCAACAGGTTGCTCACATGATTGCAGATAAACCGTTCCTTCCTTGAGGCGCATTGCAGTGCGGACAGTATTTCTTCTTTTGAATTATCTTTCAATACTACTCCGAACGACATGCTGCTGAACAGTACTTGCCGCAAAAATTCCACGCTCAACTCGTCCGAGAAAAGCAACCAGTCAGCTTCCTTAAATCGTTCGTGTAATACAATCAGTTCGTCTGCTCCGGAAAAGTCAAACAGGGTATAGTCCAGTATAACTACCGCTTGCGGATGCAGGCGCAGTTGCTGAACCAATTCTCCTTTGTTGTCCGCTTCCAGCAACAAGGCAGTGTCTTTTTGCTTGCTAAGCAAGAACATCATACCTGCTTTGGTGATGTCCTGATTGTCGGCGATGATAAATTCTCTCATATCGGGTACAAAGATAATGCAAATTGAGTGCAGAACTTTCATGCTTGCATGGGAAAGTTCTGCCGAAATGCAGCTTATCTTCTTTAAAGATAATGCAAACAGAGGCAGAATGAAATGAACTGTTCCTTTTTTTGTTCGGATGGGCTGGGAGCCGGACAGTGACGGTCAAGGTATATAGCAAAGACAGGATAAAGATATAGATTAACCTATCATCATCGGCATTGATGGTAGTCATCATCCGTATTGATGGTAGTCATCATCCGTAATGATGATAGGAATCATTGGCATTGATTGTAGGAATCATTGGCATTGATTGTAGGAATCATCGGCATTGATTCTATGCTTATCTATAACCTTATTCTGTCTCTCTCATATATCTTGACCATTACTGTCCGGCTTTCATCCCTTTCCGGTCCTATGGGCATCTGTCTGCTGATTCGTATTTATACAAAAAAACTCTGCCGCAAACAGTCCCCGAAAGGTACCTTTGCAGCAGAGTGGAAATATATATATTGTAAAGGGCTTTACCAGGAACGTCCTTTGAAGATACTGGATTGACTTAACGGAACCAGATTACCGCTCAACGTCATCGTGTTGGAGTTGAAGTTCGGGCTGATGGTTACAGTGGCATTGTTGCCGCCGTTGGTCAATGTAATGAAAATCTGTGCCGAAATACCGATACCTTGAATGCTGAACTGGCAATTCACATTCCCTTTCTTATCGGTAGTAATCTGCATATCCGATGTGGAACCGTCCACAGTTACACCGCCGATGCCGTTAGGACCGGGATATACGGTGTTGAACGCTACCTGCACGGTACCACGTCCCTGGTTCATCAGTACGAAGTTGGTGTTGGAGTTTACAAAAGCCGTCTGTCCGTTGCGGAACATCACCTGGTCGGCTTCCAGTACAAATTGGTGGGCTTTCAATGCAGCCACAGCGTCATCATACGAGATGGCGTCGGCTACTTGTTCTTCAGCTTTCAGGCGGGCGCGTTCAGCGTCTCTTTGTGCCTTACGGTCTGCGCGGCGTTCCGCTCTACTTTCTTGTGCATACATGGCGGTTGTTGCCGCACTCATCATCACTAATGCTACTAATGCAATAAACTTTTTCATAATTCTTTAATGTTTAGGTTTTACGATTCTTGTTCGTTTATTGCAAAACAACCTTTATTCGGGATTGTTCACGGGACGCTTCACAATTTTATATCCGATGGCGGCAACCAGGATGCTCATCAACGGGCTGATAATGTTGAAAAAGCAGTAGGGAAGGTAGGTCAGCGTAGATACGTTCAATATCGTTGCCTGCGTCATTCCGCACGTATTCCAGGGTATCAGCGGTGAAGTGACGGTGACGGCATCTTCCGTGGTGCGGCTCAGCAGCCGGTTTTCATATCCTTTTTTCTCATAAATGTTGCGGAACATGTTTCCGGTAAGGATGATGCTGATATATTGGTCGGCAGTGGTGAGGTTGAGAAACAGTCCCGAACAGACGGTGGACGCCACCACACTGACCCTTCCTTTCATGAAACGGACAAATACGGAGGTAATGCTGCCCAGCATACCGCTTGCCGTCATTGCACCGCCGAAGCACATGGCACAAAGTATCAGCCAAACCGTGTCCATCATGCCTGCCATGCCACGCGTAGACACAAGGTCGGTCAACATCGTGTTTCCCGTGTTCAGGCTGGTGCTTCCGTAGAAAGTCATCATCGCTCCTTTAAATAGATTGCTCCCTCCGGCAATTTCACGCAGCAAGTCCGGCTGGAAGATGATGGCGCATATCCCTGCCAGCAGAGTAGAGAGAAACAGGGTGATGATGGAAGGCGTTTTCCGTGCTATGAGTATTCCGGTCACTATGGGGACAATCAGCAGCCAGGGAGTGATGACGAACGTGTCTTTCAGCGAAACGGCAAAGTCGGCCATGTGTTCCGTAGAATTGGTTTCGATAACGAACCCCATTACGGTGAAGATAATCAGCGTGATGACGAGCGATGGTGTGGTCGTAATCAGCATATAGCGTATGTGCCTGAACAAGGGCACGTCCGTTATGGACGAGGCAAGTATGGTGGTTTCTGACAGTGGGGAAATCTTATCACCGAAATAGGCACCGGAGATGATGGCTCCCGCTATCCACCCTTCATTGAATCCCTGCGCCTTGCCGATACCCATCAGTGCGATGCCGATAGTTGCGATTGTGGTCCACGAACTGCCTGTCATGACGGAAATCAGCGCGCAGATGATGCAGGTGGACGCCAGGAAAAAGTCGGGGTGGATGATTTGCATACCGTAATATATAAGGGTGGGGACAATGCCGCTTATCATCCATGCACCGCTCAGTGCACCTATAATCAACAGGATAATAATGGCGGTGGCGACTCCTGCAATATTATTCGTGATGGCGAGTTCGTAATCTTTCCAGGGGACACGGTAGAAAGCCATACCTATAAATACGCAGAAGGCCGTAGTGGTCAGCAAGGAAATCTGGCTGCCTCCTCCCAAAGCATCGCTGCCGAATGTGTGTATGGTGGCGAATAACATTCCTACTAACAGTCCGATGGGCAGGAGGGATACTAAAGGAGAGGGGATTTTCTTCAATGAACTCATTCTGTTTGTTATATCAGTTAAAACTTTGCAAAGTTACAACAAATCCGGTTATTATGTTTTGTCCCTGCTTCCCCGCCAATAAATATTATTATATCTTTGCGTTTGCTTGGAATAAAAATGCAACTTTGACGTTCGGTTAATCTTTTTTGTTGACAACTTATGAATCAAATATCTACCCATAAGAAAGTAGTTACCTTCGGCGAGATAATGCTGAGGCTGACCGCACCTGATTTCCTTCGTTTTTCACAGACCAATCAGATGATAGCTACCTATGGCGGCAGTGAAGCCAACGTAGCCGTTTCATTGGCTAACTTCGGCATACCTACTGAGTTCGTAACCCGTCTGCCGGACAATGCTGTGGCCCGTGCCTGTATCGCTTCGCTCCGTGCCAACGGCTTGGGTACTGACGGAATTGTCTTCGGAGGCAAACGTATGGGACTTTACTTTTTGGAAAGTGGCGCCGCCTTCCGCAATTCGAATGTTGTTTACGACCGTGAGGGTTCTTCATTTGCCACGCTGCGTCCCGGTATGATTGATTGGGAAACAGTATTCGCTGACGCGGGTTGGTTTCATTGGTCCGGTATTGCCGCCGCCCTTTCGCCGGAAGGTGCCGAGGCTTGCCGCGAAGCTCTCGAAATAGCCGACCGCATGGGACTGACCATCTCTTGTGACCTTAATTTCCGCAAGAAACTCTGGAATTACGGTCGTCCGGCAGCCGAAGTCATGCAGCCTTTGGTGCAATACAGCGATGTTATCTTTGGTGCCGAACCGGAATACAAGGAAATTCTCGGCATTCAGCCCGTTGGTTTCAAAGCCACCGATGCTGCCGATACTTCTTTCGAAGCCAATCTTCCTGCTTTCGAAGATTTCGGCCGTCAAGTAGCGCAACTTGTACCCCGTTGCCGGAAAGCTTTCCTGGAACTGCGCAATTCCATTACTTCCAATCATAACCTCCTTGCTGCCGTAGTCTATTCGGACGGTACACTGAAGCACACCGGCATCTACGACATCGAACATGAAGTAGACCGCGTAGGAGCGGGTGATGCGTTTGTCGGTGGCATGATATACGGTCTTATCACCTATCCCGATGATGATCAGAAGACATTGGAGTATGCTCTTGCCGCTTCCGCACTGAAAAATACGGTTTATGGTGACTTTAACCATGTGACGGTAGAGGAGGTTGAGAGTCTGATGCAAGGAAATATTTCAGGCAGAGTATCCCGATAAAATATTTTTTTTCCAATATTCTTTGGTGCTTTGACTATTTATCTTTTACTTTGCGGAACAAAGTACTTTTTATATGGATAAGAACAAAGCATTAGAATCAGTGAATGAGATCAAGGAGTTGATGGAAAAATCCTCCAAGTTTGTGTCTCTAAGTGGAATGACGGCTATTTTGGCCGGAGTATATGCCTCAGTCGGCGCGTTTGTGGCCAATAGTTTCTTAAGTTCGGGAGAGAACCGGGAAGGACTGATAATGGTGGCCTCGTTGGTGCTGACGGCTTCTGTAATCACAGCCTGCATCCTGTCCTGTTATAAAGCCAGGAAAACCGGGCAGAAAATATTCAGTAAATTGACTTATCGCATTGCCTGGAATTTTGCATTGCCGTTGCTGACGGGAGGATTGTTCTGCATTGCCTTGCTGCTGCACGAGATTTACGGGTTGGTATCTTCTGTAATGTTGTTGTTCTATGGGCTTTCCCTGGTCAATGTTTCAAAGTTCACCTATTCCAATGTAGCCTGGTTGGGATATGCATTCCTTTGCCTGGGCATTGCAGACTGTTTCTTTGAAGGGCATGGCTTGCTGTTTTGGACAATCGGGTTCGGTGGCTTCCATATCCTGTATGGTATATTGTTTTATTTGCAGTATGAAAGGAAAAGGTGATAGATGATAGAAGCATTTCAAAATATAAATAAGGCATTCGAAAGTAAAGTCCGCTTGGGCATAATGGCTGTCCTGATGGTAAATGAGGATGTGGATTTCAACACCCTGAAGGAACTGCTTTCGTTGACGGACGGCAATCTGGCCAGCCATACGAGGGCTTTGGAAGAGTTGGGGTACATCGTTTGCAAGAAAACCTTTGTGGGACGAAAACCTAAAACTTCTTTTCAAGCCACACAGGGAGGGAAGAAGGCTTTTAAGGCTCATATAGAGGCATTGGAGAATTTTCTGAAATCAACTTAATTAATACGATTCTATTATGGAAAATTTAAATGAAAACTTAAACGACAATTTGAATGATGATTTTAGTGATCATCTGAATGAAGGTCTGAATGAAACGAAGAGGCAGGCGAGTGGTTGTTTGCATCGTTTCTCAAAATCAATTAAGGTAGTGGTAATTGCTTTTCTGGTGTTGTTGCTGCTGATTCCGATGTTTATGATTGAAGACATGATTTCAGAACGCGGACGTACGCAGACGGATGCTATTGTGGAAGTCGGTCAGAAATGGAGCCTGGCGCAGACCATTACAGGGCCTTACATTAATCTGAAGTATCCCATCACTCACGAGGACAATGGGGTAAAGAAGGTGTCTATGGGAGATGTAACCTTGCTTCCCGACGAATTGTCTGTAGACGGACAATTGCATACTGAGATTCTCCGGCGGGGGATTTATAAAGTAAATGTATACCAGTCGGAACTGGTTATCAAAGGGGTCTTTAGCTCGGAAGAACTTCTGAAGAACAATGTAGATATGGATGCGCTATTGTATAATCGGGCGGCGGTCTGTCTGAATCTGACAGATATGCGTGGACTTAGCGAGCAAGTCAGCATTACTCTGAACGATTCAGTCTATATGTTCGAGCCGGGAATGGATGGACGGGGCATCGATAATATGGGTGTTCATGCTATCGTCGACCTTTCTGCCCTGAAAGAAGGCAAAAAGCTGCCTTATGAGATGAAGATTAAACTAAAAGGTTCTCAATCCATTAACTTTACTCCATTGGGCAAAACCACAAAGGTCAGTCTGAAAGCCAATTGGAACACTCCGAGTTTTGACGGTAATTACTTGCCGGAGAAGCGTGAGATTACGGAAACGGATTTTTCTGCACAATGGCAGGTGTTGAATTTGAACAGGAATTATCCGCAGGTGCTTGTCAATTATCAGAATGCGAGTATCAAGGATATTCAGAATTCTAATTTCGGGGTGAATCTGAAAATGCCGGTAGAGCAGTATCAGCAGTCTATGCGTTCTACTAAGTATGCGATTCTGGTTATCTTATTGACTTTTATGGTGATATTCTTCACTGAAATTCTGGAAAAGACTCGTATTCATGCTTTGCAGTATCTGCTGGTAGGGTTGGCGCTCTGTCTGTTCTATAGTTTGTTGCTTTCTATGTCCGAGCATATCGGTTTTGGCATGGCTTATCTGGTGGCATCGGCGCTTACTATCGCTTTAGTGGGTGGCTATATGCTGGGCATTATCAGGAGAAAGAAACCGGCTTTTATTATGGTAGGGTTGCTTGGTGTACTTTATATTTATGTATTCATTCTTATCCAGTTGGAGACTTTTGCTTTGCTTGCCGGCAGTCTTGGGTTGTTTGTGATACTGGCTATGGTGATGTACTTCTCTAAAAAGATTGATTGGTTCAATGAATAAACTAAACTAAGATTTTATATATTTTGCAGAAAAATGCCCGGAATGAGAATTACTACAGTCTTCTCTTCCGGGCATTTACTACAAAAAAAGCTCCTGTAATCATCAAGACTACAGGAGCTTATTTATTTGAAGTAACTTAAATTACTTACTCAAAGCCTGAGCTACGTCTACCGCACAAGCCACTGTACAACCTACCATCGGGTTGTTACCGATACCCAGGAATCCCATCATTTCTACGTGAGCAGGAACTGATGAAGAACCAGCGAACTGAGCGTCTGAGTGCATACGGCCCATAGTGTCCGTCATGCCGTGGGTGATTCCTTCTCTATCCCTATGAACCATTCTAATGTAATTGTAAATGGTTAATAACTAGATGAATATTAAATAATTGAAAGAGCTCCTAGATTATTACTATCTGTAATTTGAATAGATGGTCGCATATAAGTCGCAATATGCTATTAGTTGTTCCTTCTATCCATGCAACAAAGATAGTGATTTAATCTTGAATAATAGAGGGGGTGATAGGTAAAGTTTACTCAACCTTTCTGTGATAGGGGGCTAATAAGTAGAATATCCTCTCTGAAATGTCGTATTGGTTAGTAGAACTATTGATATTACAAGAATGGAATTTGTAGATGCCTTAGTACAGTTAGCAATAGAGAATAGGTCACATAGATTTATTAATAGAAGAAGTGGATATATCTCTGATATTAGCTTCTTATTAGAGATGACATATTTATAATGATTACTATGATAGGATTACATAAAAGCCCAACTTGCTTAATTGCAGGCTGGGCTTTATTTGTTATGTATCTTCATCTTTAGTCTTATGATTAAATCTCTTCCAGATTCCTGTAACAGAATCAATTCCAAGTAATCCCATACAGCATAATAGTACTGTATCTATCATTAGTGGGGCTTGAATTACATTTATCGCACAGTAGATTAACACTCCCAAGCAGACGAACCATCCCACAACTCCGCAGAGTCTCTTAGATGATACACCTGAATGGGATGTAAATACTTGCTTTAAGAATGTTATAAATTTCATTATAAGGTGTCTTGCATGTTAGTAAATGTGTTATCTTTGTAGCCAGAGCGGCTATCCTCATCTCGTAAGAGAATTAAGAGCCGCTTCTTGGCAGATTAGTTATCTAGTAACTCTTAATTGGAGGACAAGTTATGAAGAGTAACTATTCTTTAACAAAGGTTGTCTTTGTCCACGCTTACTGGAGATTCCGCTACGGTAAGTGGGAATACGTCAGAGCACACTGGCGTAGGCGTCCAAGACGAAGACGTAAAACCTATCTTAGGCTCTGTGCCTAACATCTACTGGCAGCCCAGATGTAAAACGGGCTGCTTCTGTTATCTAGTATGTAAAGTTGCTAATTATCAGAGAATTAAACTAATGAATGATGTTATGATTGGTTATCTAACTGTTCATCTGGGTTATCTAACATATCATCGTCTAACTCCTCATGTATAAAGGCTACCACTTCACCTGTCTCAGCATTCTTAACACATTTGAATCCGGGTACTATCTCTTCAACTATCTTCTCACATTTAATGTGACACCATTCGGGTACTGTTCTAGTCATATTAATCCATTAGTTCCATTGCCATCCATAATCCTACCTTCAAGTACTCATCTTCAAGCTTATCTATAAATCCGTATGGGTCTTTGGCAAACTCTTCCATGGATAAGTCATATTCTTCAAATATTCTATCTAACATTCTTGGTAACATAATCATTAGTTTTATTAGTAATAGATTCATCATTTATCCAGTCTTCACACATAGGCTTATCCAATTTCACTGGTTTACTGTAATCAATATCCTTCCATAACTGCTCATATATCCATTCTGGAATATGTCTTGGATAATACCTGTGTACATCATCACTGTATATCCTAATCTCCGATTTGGAATTTAACTTACGTATAATCCATTGATACATCTTACGTATAATCATAATTTACCTCCGTTCTTATTCTGCGTAGATGTATTAATCCTGTATCTCCATTAGCATTGTTAGTAATTCCACCACTCTTCATATATAGGATATCCTAAGTTGTGGAACTCTGTATTCTCATCTGGAATCACTTCTGAATACTCATCTAATTTAATATCAGTTCCAATCACTTTAAGTCCCATTATACGTAGATTACCATTAGTGTATTCATAATTCTCTACTTTACTAAGTAGATTGAAGAACTCTTCTGATTTAACAATTTCCTTATGTGCTATCAAGTAGTAGTCTGGAATTGGTATAGTAATACTACACCATTTATCAACATCCGTTCTAAGAGAAGTTAGAGATTCAGGACATTTATTATCCCAACAGTCCAGTAGAATACTTGCCAATATTAATAAGTCTTCCCTATTCATGCTTGGGAACTTCTGTAAAACCAAATTAATTTCATTCATAGCCGTTAATTAATGTACTAATTGCAGGAATACCTAATATAGATATACCCCCATATCTTGGAGTATTAATAATTATCATTATCTTTGTAGTTATTAACCTTTAAATTGTAAGATTATGCTAACAGCTGAAATTATCCCGTCTGTAAAAGTCAAACATGCTAAAGATACTACAGACAATTCTAAAGTCTGGTTTGATTATTGGGCGAAACATGTTAAAGAGGATATATCTGCTTATAAATTCTGGCATTGTGAATGTTGTAACAGAGATGTACCTATTAATGAAATGGTAGGTGCTCATGTTATTAAAGCTGATAATTCAGACGATACTGTTTACATTTATCCTACGTGTGACACTTGCAACAAGACTTACAAAGGAGATAAGGCAGATACTAAGACATTCTCTGTACCCATAACCGAACTTATTCCAGTTCCTTAACTCTAGGCAGTTCTCGTAACATTGCAACAATCTCTGTAAATATAGGAGATACTTTAATTGTATCTCCTTCCTTCATTACTATGGAATACTCTCCATTGTACTCTGTAACTATGCAATACTTACCCTGTAAGTAACAAGTAAGCACTAATCTTTCAACTCTACCAGTAGTAGTTACTGCAACATTACCTGCATAGTCCGTATCTTCTGAAACTCTGTAGTTTATTAATTCATTAGTCATATTAATTCATTTAGGTTTATAACATTTACCAATTATCCATCTTGTAAATAAGTAGAGTAGTATTATAGCTATGCTGATTAATAAGATACGTTCTATACATGGCAATATACTATTCTTAACTAGTAGATGATATGTAATGCCTTTATATTTATACCACCAATAAGACTGTATTGCTTGTATGATACATTCTATTACTATTAATAACCACAATGCCACTCTAATTACTTTCATTTCTTATCTAAGTTAATGCTTCCTCTAATATTAAATTTCTTTCCTGGCACAGCCCATTCATATCCATTAAAGTCATATATATCACGATAATTCATCGTTCTGTTCTTAGAGTCATACTGCACAGTATAATTCTTTAGAATATTTAATGGTGTATTGTATTCATGAGCTCCATTAATAAGTCTCCCATCCTTAATCAAATTCCTGCTGTTATGACTATATTCGTTAAGAACGGTTGGTTCACCAGTATTATAGGTCTTTCTTAAAGAATCTAAGTTCTGTTTATCCAAGTTTATGAGCCCAGTAACTAGCTGCCAATCTTTACCCATTATATTCTTAGATTCAGCTGCTTTAGTCTCCTTCTCTATTCTATTCTTTAGTAAAGTTGTATCAACAGGTATTTCTGCTTCTATGTTAGACGGTAATCTAACACTGCCATCTTTATTAGAAGGAAGGAATTTACTATCATAAGATAACCCAAGTCTCTTCCTCCAACCTGCATCTGCAACTGAATCTGTTACTATATAATCCATTTCGTCTGGATTAGTTATTTGTTTATAAGTTGCTCTAGCTGCTTTGGCAGCCGCCACATACCACGGTGGAGTGTTCCAAGTTGCATCAAATGTACTATAAATAGCTCTATTTCGTTTTGGAACATTCTTATCTTCATCTGTTCTTATTGCAGACCTATTAATAGGTTGCGCAGGTTCTTGATATTTAATAATACCACCTGCTTTGAAACTATTATACACACCTCTTAATGAATTGGCATACTCCTTAGCTTCTGCATATCTTCTCTTACCTTTATTAGCACCAGTAAGCTTAGCGGTAAACTTATTAATATCATCATTCTCATTAAAGTCATATAGTCTCTTTAAGAATTGTATCTTATCTGCTGCATACTCATCCATAGAGTTATAAGACCTAAACCTCTGTTTAATAGCTTCACCTTTAGCGTTCTTATCTCTACCGTCTACATAGTCTCCCTTCCATTTAGCTCCTGTAGTTAGATTACCAAAGTTGAACTTACCTTGTGCAGACTTACCCCAACCAGATTCTAGTGCATCTTGGGCTAGTAGCATCTTAATGGCATTATTATTAGTAATGCCTGCTCTCTTATAAGCACTAGTAAGGTCAGCTACCCATTTACTTCTATCTCTATAAGGGCTCTTCCAAGTTGAGTTGGCAGTATTATTAACTACTACTTTACTAGCTACTGCTGTAGGCTTATCAACTACTACATCATCAGTAGCTACTACATCATTATCTCTTATTGGCACTACTAAGGCTTCTGGTTTATTATATGTAGTACTATAGTTATATTCACTAAATGGATTGATAGGATTAGTTATATCTGTAAACTCTACTGTAGGATTACTTACTGGAGTATAACTAACAAATCTCATTCCTGTTTGTCCTTTACGAATACGCTTCTTATAGGTTGGGCGATCTGACTTCACAACCTTCTTGCGCATATCTCGTTTACTATTATTAGAATTCAACCTTTCTTGCATAGGGGTATTATATTAATATATATGCCTTAGAAAGGTTGAATGTTATTGCTCGTAGAGTTTACTATACTTCTTTATTAATAACATTGAAATATAGCGATAATCTTTATCTCCATTTAGAAGTTCAGTTTTAATTAATGTTAAGTACTCATTCTATGCAAGAAAGCTAATAGTGATAACTAACCTTCCTTGGGGTAACAGGCTTTGGCAATAAGATAATAATCATTCTATATAAGACATTATATTATTAACAATCTGCCTGAATACATCGCCTGCCATCAATCCACCACTTGCAGGTAATCCAGTCTTATTAATAGATACAATAATACTATACTTGGGATTGTCAACAGGGAAGTAACCACAGAACTCAACTGCATATTCAGTATCATCTTCATTTGCAGAGATTACAATAGTACCTTGCCTGCCTGCAACTGTTACTTTATCAGAGAATGCAGGTTTACCTAAGCCATCTGTAACATTGAACAGTAATGCTTGCTTCAAACTGTCTATGCTTGCCTTACCTGCTATCTGGGAATTAATAACTACTACACTATCTTGGTATAGTTGAGGCTGCACCATCTTCCCATTATTGGCAATTGCATTATAGAATGCAAGAACTTGAATTGGAGTTATGAGTTGGTCATATCCAATACTGCACCACATAAGACTATTACCTGTTACTGCATAAGGTCTCAGATTACTAATTCCTACTATGCTGTCTGGTTTACCATAGTCCATCTTTACCAGTAAATCGAAATAAGATTTAGGATTATTGGTAAAGGCTTCTTCCATAGTCTTAGCAACTACAATATTAGAACTACATGCTATTCCCTGTTCCAGTGTAATTTCACCATAGCCACCTCTATGCCAGTTATGGTCTCTAACAGTATCTCCCTTGCAGATATAGATACCATTGCCAACATTCACCGTATCATTCAGTCTTACCTTCCCAGCTTCTAGTGCAACTAGTAGTGAAATCGGCTGCACCAAGCCAGTAGGCTGTTGTACATGGAAGTTCTCACTTGATTGGTAGTCTGCACTATCCTTCCTTCCAAGTCCAACCAGAGCCTTAATCTGCCCAGTCTGAACTTCCATGACAATTACCTGCCCAGATTGGGCATTCAGTTCAGATAACTTGTCTTCCAGTATAGAAGTTGCATTAGCCTGTAATGTACTGTCTATACTGGATATATGCTCTGCTATTGGCTGACAAGAAACTAGAATGAACAATACTATTAATGTAATAAGTTTGTTCTTCATCATTTCAAACTAACTTAATATTACTTGTTCCATTCTTTACATACTGAACAATTAGGGTCATGAACTGATTTCCCATCTTTCAGAATAAATTGATGTTTATAATATCCCTCCTCCTTTCTTTGTTTACATTTAGGACAATCTACACAGTGCATACCTTCTCCATCTTGTTGTGTACCATCTCTATTGTAAAATATAATGTAATCATGCCCATCTGACTTCGTTACCCTTTTACTTCCAGCTACTTTCTCATCATTAGGATAAAATACACCATCTTTATATGTGCCGTCATACTTACCTTTACAACTGGATAATGCTATTAGTATAAATGCTACACAATGGCATAGTATATTTTTATTTAATCTCTTCATTGTAAATTCCTCCTTAGTTGGTTAATATATAGTTAAATCCCTTCGGATATAAAATAATAATAGTCAATAATTAGCTGCGATATTTATGATTAGAATATAATCGTCACAGGTTTATTATTGATTTTAGTATTGCCATAATACTTCTTCTTAGGATAATCCTTTAACAGATAATTCTTAGTTTCCGTAGGAATATTGGGGTTAGCTATATCATCTTCAATCTTACGCATAGGTACATATATACTCATCCATTTGTCCTTGCTGAGTATAGCATAATCATTATAAAGAGCTATTGCAGTAATTGTACCATTATCTTGTACTTTTATCTTAATAACTACACTAGTGTTGCTAAACCCTCTAGCTTCTCCATTTACATCTCTAACCTCATCTGCATATATGAAGCTTGATACTAAAATCATTACACAGAATAGAATTACTTTCTTCATATTATTTATAAATGCCTTTAATTCCCTACAGGCTTTTAATTGTTAATAGTAGTGTGAGGAACACGACATAAAGTCGCACACTTCTTTAATAAAATTGCTGATTGGTAAAGTGGATAGACTGTCTGTTTCTTAATATACTTGTATTAATGCCAACCTGTTCCCTTTAATTGGCTATTACATAAAAGAGGCGTGGGAACTTGAAATCACTGTTCAGAGGTATCGCCAAACACCCACAACTCAACGATAAACAAGCCCACGCCAAACGATATATAAACTACCTCTGATTGAAGTAGATATATAACATTGACGTGAGCGTTCTTGCCTATCACCTTGAGTTGTTCATTAAATTGGCGATTTTCTGAACAAGGTAATATCTTAAACGCTCTTCATTAACTATGTCCTTTCAGTCCTAACTCATTAGGTATCTGAAATTGCTACAAAGTTACGAATTTACGTTTGATTGGCAAGAACTTATTGCTTATTAATTGTTGAGAGTTACTTCTACTCTATAATT
>ULSV01032433.1_pt1 | contig 15399 bp, 20 predicted proteins | sample 1956991 | NCBI WGS metagenome assembly ULSV01 (sample SAMEA4835717, study PRJEB28245) | human gut metagenome | biome: gut microbiome; material: fecal sample | place: Denmark | collected 2008 | reverse complement strand
CAGCCGGCTGCCACAAGCTCCGATAACGCCCGGAACGCCCGGGAGAATGTGCAGAACGACCCGCACACCGCCGCCCCGACCTTCAGCCCCGAGAGCTTTGAAATGTCGGTCATATATGATACCGCCGTATTTCAGGCGGATTCCTCCTTTCAATGGTTTCCGCAGGCGCTTACGAATGCTCCGCGGAGATGACAGCACGCGCGATTGCTTCGCCGGCTGTCCTGGGGGAGAACTTCCCGGGAAGCCCTCCCGCAGCAATGTATTTCACACCGCGAGCCTCCGCCCACTCCTTTTCCGGAGCCTCCGAGCGGGTCGCGAGTTCCATGTAAACGGCGCCGGAGCGCATTCTGCTGAAGCATTCCTCCGTCAGGATACACGCGGGAACGGTATTTATTACGAGATCGGCGCCTGCCGCGGCAAGCCCGGCGAGGGTCACGGGGAGAGTACACAAGCCGTCGAGCAGTGCCGCTTCCCGCTGGAGCGGGCTTCGCGCCGCGATCGTAACTCTGCATCGGAACGCCTGAAGCAGACGCGCCAGATACCTTGCTATCCTGCCGTACCCGGTGATAACGGCGGTGGAATCAAACAGTGCGCCATCATATCCGCTGATCAGCAGAGATACGGCTCCCTCGGCGGTCAGCAGCGCGTTTTTAAGCGTCAGCTCTTCTGCCGCCATGTAGTTCACCAGTTGAAGCCCGTGAGTTTCACACAGCGCCTCCAGCTTCGTGGAGGTTCCGCCGGAAAAAATCCGCGCTCCCGCAGCGGCGTAGTCTGTAAGCAGTTCCAGAGGAAGCGGTCTTTCAGAGAGCGGCGCGGTGATGTTCTCACCGTCCCGGGAAAACGGCACGGGAAGCACTATCCGCTCGTATCCGTCCGACTGGTTTTCAGGCTCAGGGAAATCGCCGCCCAGCCCGACCGCGCATACTCCGCCGCTCTGCGAGATAAGCTCCGCTGCGCAGATCATGCGCCTGTCGCCGCCGATAAACAGAATGTCACCCATACCGCACCTCCTGAACGCTGTCCTCTGTGGTCAATACCATAATATGTATAAACTCTCCCTGCGGTGACGAAATTTTAGAAAATAAGCCCTTGAAAATACGGCGGCGATGTTGTATAATAAAATCAGCAAAATCTATTAAAAGGAGACTGACAATATGAATATATGGCATGACATCAATCCTGACAGGATCACCCCCAACGACTTCATGGCGGTTATCGAGATCGAAAAGGGAAGCAAGAAGAAATACGAGCTGGACAAGCAGACCGGTCTGATCGTGCTCGACCGCATTCTGTATACATCCACGCACTACCCTGCAAACTACGGATTTATCCCGCGCACCCTCGCGGACGACGGCGACCCGCTGGACGTACTGGTACTCTGCAACGAACCTATAGACCCGCTGGTGCTGGTTCAGTGCTACCCCATCGGAGTTATCACAATGCTTGACAACGGCAAGAACGACGAAAAGATCATCGCGATACCGTTCGAGGATCCTACCTACAACGCATACAGAGGAATCGAAGCGCTTCCCAGCCACCTGTTTGAGGAAATGCGCCATTTCTTCTCAGTGTACAAGCAGCTTGAGGGCAAGGAGACCGCAGTCAACGAAGTAATGGGTCAGAAGCAGGCTGTGGAAGTCATCAAGCAGTGCATAAAGAACTACAACGATATCTACGGCGCACAGCACCCCTACGAGCCGGAGCACACCACTCACGGTAAGAAGTGATGATACTTGCGAGCCAGTCACCGCGCCGCCGCGAGCTTCTTGGGCTGTTCTGCCAGGAATTCGAGGTCATGCCTGCGCAGGGAGAAGAATCGCTTCCCGACGGGATATCCCCGCGGGAGGCTGTCATGCTGCTTTCAAAGCAGAAGGCGGAGGAGATATCCGCGCGTAAGTTCCCGGACGGAAACATCACGGATACGATAGTAGCCGCCGATACGATCGTAGCGACAGACGGAGAGATTCTCGGCAAGCCGAAAAGCCAGGAGCATGCAGCGGAAATGCTTCGACGCCTCTCAGGCAGAGTACACAGCGTTTTCACCGGCGTGACCCTGATAACACCGAAAACCTCCGTCACCTTTGCCGAGGAAACTCTTGTGGAGTTCTACTCGCTGACGGCTCAGGAAATAGCGGATTACACCGCCACCGGGGAACCTATGGACAAAGCGGGCGCATACGGTATTCAGGGGCTCGGAGCGCTGCTTGTAAAGCGTATCGAAGGTGATTATTACAACGTGATGGGACTTCCCGCCGGGGAGGTCTACCATCGGTTAAAGGAACTCGGAGCATTATAAAATAAGGGGCTGTAATTTTACAGCCCCTTATTTTACTAGATAATCCGGCTTGTTCAGCCGAGCTTGATTTTGATGAAATCCGTGATGATATCAACGCACTTTTCAAAGCCCAGGTCTCCGCTGTTAAGGCACAGATCGTAGTTCCTTGCGTCTATCCATTCTCTGCCGGTGTGAGCCTTGTAGTATGCGGCGCGTTCCTTGTCGGTGGCGGCGATGGTCTTGAGTGCTTCCTTGCGGTCTACTATGCCCTTTACCTCCGCGGCGTTCTTTACACAGGTCTCATCATCGGCGTAGATGAATACGCGGATAACGGACGGATCTCCTTTGAGCACATAGTCGGCGCAGCGGCCTACTATTACGCAGGAACCCTCAGAAGCTATCTGCTTTATCACCATAGCCTGATAGTTGAACAGGTTCTCCTCGGAGATGAACCCCGACTTTTCGGGAGCTATCACTTCGCCCTTGTAAACCCCGGGCTTTCCGAAAACGCTGTTCTTCGTTTTTTCATCGGACTGACCGAAAAGAGCCTCGTTGATACCGCTGGCGTCAGACGCCATTCTGATAAGCTCCTTATCGTAGAACTTCACGCCGAGCTTATCGGCGAGCATTTTGCCGATGGTTCTGCCGCCGCTGCCGAAGCCGCGCGCGATAGTTACTGTAAACTTTTCCATGACGCCCTCCTGTTATTCACCCAGATATGCCTTCTTGACGGAATCGTTATTCATCAGCTCGTGAGCGTCGCCGGAAAGCACGATTTTTCCGGTCTCCAGAACGTACGCGCGGTTTGCGATGGAAAGCGCCTTCTTAGCGTTCTGCTCAACGAGAAGCACGGTCGTGCCGCTCTTGTTTATCTCCTGGATAATATCGAAAATTTCGCTGACGTACAGCGGAGAAAGTCCCATCGACGGCTCGTCCATCAGGATTATCGACGGCTTGGACATCAGCGCTCTGCCCATAGCGAGCATCTGCTGCTCGCCGCCGGATAGAGTACCTGCCATCTGACCGCGGCGCTCCTCAAGTCTCGGGAAACGCTTGAACACGTGCTTCAGGGATTCCTGTATCTCAGCCTTATCCTTGCGGGTGTAGGCTCCGAGCATGAGGTTTTCCAGCACGGAAAGCTGCGCGAATACGCGGCGTCCCTCGGGAACGTGCGCCATTCCCATTGAAACTATCTTGTGCGCGGGGGTCTTGGTGAGATCCTTACCGCCGAACATAACGGAACCGTGCTTTGCCTGAACAAGTCCGGTGATGGTGTGGAGTATCGTGGTCTTTCCTGCGCCGTTTGCGCCGATGAGGGCGATTATTTCACCCTGCTCAACGTCGAAGGAAATGCCCTTTATTGCGTTTATCGCGCCGTAATATACCTGTAAGTCCTTTATTGACAGCATTGACATGAGCGTTTCCTCCTTATTCTCCGAGATATGCGGTGATGACCTTCGGGTCGTTGAGCACCGCAGAGGTCTCGCCCTGTGCCAGCTCCTGACCGAAGTTGAGCACGGTCAGCTCCTCGCAGATGCCGGAGACCAGCTTCATGTCATGCTCGATGAGCAGTATCGTCATCTTGAACTCGTCGCGTACAAAATGGATAGTGTTCATAAGCTCTGCTGTCTCGTTCGGGTTCATTCCGGCTGCCGGCTCGTCGAGAAGCAGCAGCTTCGGGTCGGTGGCGAGCGCGCGTGCTATCTCGAGCTTTCTCTGCTTGCCGTAGGGGAGGTTCGCTGCAAGCTGCTGCGCCTCTCCGTCAAGCTCGAACACCTTGAGCAGCTCCAGAGCCTTTGCGGTTATGCGCTTCTCCTCCTTGAAGTAGCGGGGGAGTCTCAGTGCGCCTTCTATCGCGGTGTAGTTCGTGTGGTTGTGAAGTCCCGCCTTTACGTTGTCGAGAACGCTCATGTTCTTGAACAGGCGGATATTCTGGAAGGTTCTTGCGATACCAGCCTTGTTGATAGCTATCGCAGGCTTTCCGGTGATGTTTTCGCCGTCCAGGAGGATAGTTCCCGCCGTAGGCTTGTACACGCCGGTCAGCATGTTGAACACGGTGGTTTTTCCGGCACCGTTAGGTCCGATAAGACCGTAGAGCTGACCCCTGCGGATAGTCATGTTCAGACCGTCTACCGCGCGCAGACCTCCGAACTGTATCGAGAGGTTCTTGACCTCTAGAATGTTGTTAGTCTCAGCCATTGTCCGCACCTCCCGCTGTATTCTTCCTGCGTGTGAAAATTCCCTTTATCTTCTGGACCGGTGCGGAAATGCCTATTCTTTCGCGCAGTGCTATGAACGCAGGCGCATTGTTGAATATCATCATCAGTATCAGAACGATAGCGTAGATGAGCATTCTGTAGTCGCCGAGCTCGCGGAATATCTCAGGCAGGGCGTAGAGGATAATGGTCGCGATAACGGAACCGCGCAGGCTTCCCAGACCGCCGAGCACCACGAATACCAGGATCAGTATCGACAGGTTGTAGTCGAACTTCTTCGGAGCCAGCATTGTGAGTGAGTGCGAGTACAGAACTCCGGCAACGCCCGCGATAGCCGCAGAAAGTGTGAACGCCATCAGCCTAAACTTGGTAACGTTGATACCCACCGACTGAGCCGCGATGTAGTTGTCGCGGACTGCCATGCAGGGCGTCCGGCGCGGGAGTTGATGAAGTTCATCAGGATAACCATGCATATCATCAGCACGATGACCACGAGCACGAGGTTAGTATCCTGCGGGGCTTTGATTCCCTTTGCGCCCTCGAGTATTACCTTGCTGGTCTCCTTGTCGGCGTCGGCGACAGCCGCAGCGAAGCTGAAGTGCAGACCGTTCTTGTCCATTGTGAGGTAGATGTTGTTGGCAAGCGCCTTGATTATCTCACCGAATCCGAGAGTTACGATAGCGAGGTAGTCGCCGCGGAGCCTCAGTACCGGGATACCGATGAGTATACCGAATATCGCCGCTGCGATACCGCCGACTATCAGTGCAAGTATCATTCTGAGCCAGGAGGGGTTGATGCTTTCTTCGGTCATCAGCGAGAATATGCCGCCGACGTAAGCGCCGATGCACATGAATCCCGCATGGCCGAGGGAAAGCTCACCGAGGATACCGACCGTGAGGTTCAGCGAGATGGAGAGGATAATGTAAATACCTATCGGTATGAGCAGTCCGGAATACTGGCTGCCGAGAACGCCGGTCATTGAGAGTACGCCGAAAATGACGAACAATCCGAGGGTGATGCCGCAGGTTATGAAGTTGTTCTTTGTTGTCTTTGTCATGTTCCCGCCCCCTTAAACCTTTTCGCGGATCTTCTTGCCGAGAATGCCGGTGGGCCTTACCACCAGAACTATTATCAGCACGAGGAACACTATCGCGTCAGAAAGCTGTGAGGATATGTACGCCTTTGCAAGCTGCTCGATTATTCCCAGCAGTACGCCGCCGATCATCGCTCCCGGAATGGAGCCGATACCGCCGAATACCGCCGCAACGAACGCCTTGATACCAGGCATAGAGCCGGTATACGGGCTGAGCTGCGGATAAGCTGAGCACATCAGCACGCTCGCAACGCCCGCCAGCGCGGAGCCGATCGCGAATGTAAGGGAGATAGTACCGTTTACGTTGATACCCATGAGCTGCGCAGCGCCCTTGTCCTCGGCGACGGCAAGCATGGCCCTGCCGGCCTTGGTCTTGTTGATGAACCATGTAAGCGCAGCCATGATTATGAGCGAAACCACTATGGAGAGGAATGTCTCCATTGAAACCTTGAGGGAGGTGCGCACGCCAGGCTCGGCTGCCGTGAAGAACTGCGCTCCGTTATCCGTAACAATGAGGAACGGCGGCATGCCGTCGACAACAGACGTGAAATTCTGCGCTGCGGAACCAAAAATCAGCAGTGCGAGGTTCTGGAGAAGGTAGCTGACGCCGATGGCGGTGATGAGCACTGCAAGGGGAGGCGCGTTTCTGAGCGGCTTATAAGCCACCTTTTCGATCACGACGCCGAGCACCGTGCATACCACGATGCCGATAATGACCGAGAGCCACACCGGACACCATGCCGTGGACATAGCGGTAAATACTGCGTATCCGCCGACCATGATGATATCGCCGTGTGCGAAGTTCAGCATTTTTGCAATGCCGTAAACCATCGTATATCCGAGCGCGATGAGCGCGTAGATGCTGCCGAGGCTTATTCCGCTGATGAGGTAAGAAATAAAGCTCATAAAGAACCTTCTCCTTTCGGAAATTTATTGTGCCGCATATCAAAATAAACTCAGTTCCGGGTTTACTTTGATCTACGGCAGTGTAGCTGCCGTAAAAATAGCCTTAATTATACAAATAAGACCCGTACGGTTTCTCCTGAAAAAATCCGGGGAAACCATACATACGGGTCTGAATTTGTGTTTTAGTTCAGATGATCACTTGATCACTGAGCGGAAACGTAGGAACCTACGCCGTCAGTTACGGTGATCTTCATAACCTGAGGTGCCTTTGTCGGCTCACCGTCAGCGGTCCATGTGGTGGAACCTGTAACGCCGTCAAGGGTGATCTCGGTCATGGCAACCTTTACCTTGTCGCAGATATCGGAAGCGCTCATGGAAGCGTCGTTAACACCAGCCTTTTCAAGGGCGAGCTTGATAGCGTAAACTGCGTCGTAAGCGTCTGCTGCGAACTGGATCGGAACTTCGCCGTTTGTCAGCTCTTCGTAAGCTGCGGTGAACTTAGCGGACTTCTCATCAGGAGAAGAAGCTGCGAAAGGAGTCATAACCAGAACGTCCTGAGCGATGTCAACCTTGTCGCCGAGCTGGTCGATAAGACCGTCCAGACCGTCGCCGCCGAATACTGTCATGTCCATGCCGGCGGACTTAGCCTGCTGGAGGATAAGGGATGCTTCCTGATAGTAGATCGGGAGGAAGAGCAGGTCAGCGCCGCTGTCCATTACCTTCTGGATCTGTACGGAGAAGTCGGTCTTTGCGTCTGCTGTGAATGCTTCCTCAGCGGAGATCTCAAGACCCTTCTCAGCAGCCTCAGCCTTGAAGCCGTCGAGGATACCGGTAGAGTATACGTCGGAGCTGTCGTAGATGATACCAACCTTGGTAGCAAGGGAGTTATCAGCGATGTAGTCAGCAGCGATCTTACCCTGGCCAGGATCGGTGAAGCATACGCGGAAGCAGTTGTCGCCTGCGGAGATAGCGTCCAGAGAGGAACCGGACGGAGTAAGCAGGAACATGTTGTCCTTTGCAGCCTCAGCGCTTACTGCTACGCAGGGAGCGGAGGTAACTGTACCAACGAGGAGCTTCATGCCAGCGTCCTTCAGGGTGTTGTATGCGTTTACAGACTTCTCAGGGTCGTGCTCGTCGTCCTGGAAGTTCAGTTCGAGCTGCATGCCGTTTACGCCGCCGTTAGCGTTGATCTCGTTTACTGCGAGCTGAGCGCCGTTCTTAACTGCGTTTCCGTAAACTGCTGCTGCACCGGTGATCGGGCCGATACCGCCGATTACCAGTGTGCCGCCTGCTGTGGTGCTGCCATCAGCCGCGGAGGAATCGCCTGCTGCGGAGGAATCGCCAGCTGCAGAAGAGCTGCTTGCGTTGTTGGAGCAGCCTGCGAAGGGAACTGTCATTGCCGCAGCCATTGTCAGAGCTGCAACCTTCTTCCAAACATTTTTCATTTTGTGTTTCTTCCTTTCCATGTTCATACTTCGGAATCACGCTGCGAAAGCAGCATCGATTCACAAAGCACGCCGTTTTGCATCACTTCCCATTTATAGGAAATCAATGCGGCATGAATTTTTCTTTGCAATAATATAATAACCTTTAATTCAAAATCTGTCAATGATAAAAAGCATTGATAATTCACATTTTCAGATTCAATTTTTGTGTACTTTTACCTAAACGTCACGATATCATAACAAATCAGGACAGATATGCCACATTTTCCGCCATGATGTGTACTTTAAATCCCTTTAAATACATATTTTATAGTATATCATAATTCGATAAAAAAATCAAGTGCTGAGCCGTTTCGACGTCAGAAAAGATTTGTTCATATATTTGTTAATAGTGAATATATTTCTGCCGGATATTCGGTTACAATTACCAGTGACAGACGGGCAAAGTTCGTGTATAATAAAAATATGAAAGTTCATAATATTGTAAACAGATGAATCGGAGGCGGAACGATGAAGCAGAGCATATTTATGTGCATAGATCTTAAAAGCTTTTTCGCCTCGGTGGAGTGCGCCGACAGAGGCATTGACCCGTTCACGACCAACCTTGTGGTTTCAGACCCCTCCAGGGGGAACGGCGCGATATGTCTAGCGATAACCCCAGCGATGAAGGCTCTGGGGATACGTAACCGCTGCCGTATATTCGAGATTCCTCCCGGCGTCCAGTACATCACCGCCCTTCCGCGCATGAAAAGGTACATGGAGGTATCGGCGCAGGTGTACGGAGTGTACCTCAGGTACATCAGCCCGGAGGATATCCACGTTTACTCCATCGACGAATGCTTCATCGACGCAACGCCGTACCTCGCCATGTACAATACTTCTCCGAAGCAGCTCGCGCAGACCCTGATGAACGCGGTCTTTGAAGAAACCCACATCTGCGCCACCGCCGGAGTCGGGACCAATCTGTTCCTTGCAAAAGTCGCGCTGGATATCACCGCGAAGCATGTCCCGGATCACATAGGCTGGCTCGATGAGAAGGAATTCCGCGAAAAGCTGTGGTCTCACCGCCCGATAACCGATTTCTGGAACGTCGGAAGCGGCGTTGCGCGCCGTCTTGCGAAATACGGCGTGTACGACATGGGCGGAGTCGCCAAGATGAACGAGGATATTCTCTACAAGGAGTTTGGCGTGAATGCTGAGTTTCTGATAGACCACGCCCACGGCAGGGAGCCGTGCACAATGGCTGAGATACACGCCTATGAGTCGAAAACGAAGTCGCTGTCGAACGGTCAGATACTTTTCGAGGATTACAGCGCGGATAACGCGTTCATCGTCATGAAAGAGATGGCAGACACCCTGATACTCGAGCTGGTGGAGAAAAAGCTGGCGGCAGGGTCGGTGTCGCTGACCGTGGGGTATTCAAAGGACGTATTCCCGCCGACCGGCGGCACACGGAAGCTCAGCGGGTTCACCGGGTCGCGCCGGAAGCTGACGGAGGAATTCGTCAGGCTCTATAACGACACCACCCGCCGGAAATATCCGATACGCAGCATAAACATCGGGCTTGGCGGGCTGGTGGAGGACGTGTATTCCACTTTTGACCTGTTCATGGACCCCGCGGCGGAGGAAAAGGAAAAGAACATGCAGAATGCAATAATAGACATCAAGCGGCGTTTTGGAAAAAACTCCCTGATAAAGGCGATGAGCCTTCAGGAGAAGGCCACCGGAATACGCCGCAACAACATGGTGGGAGGTCACAATGGGGGCTGAATCAAGACGTCACGCGGACAGAGCGCGGCAGTTCATGCCGTTCGCGTCGCTCAGGGGCTACTACGACTTCATAAGGGAGCAGGAGCGCGTAAAGGAGCCGCGCCGGGAGCTTTCCGAGGACGACGCGCAGGAACTTTCCGATGTGCTCGGGAAAACGACGCGGGGAGTTATGCTGAGGGTCGTGTTTTACGACAAGGATCACTATGAAACGGCGGTGGGGCTGGTGTCGGAATTCGACCCGGTGTTCCGGAGCCTGTGCATAGTCCGGCGGAAAATTCCGTTCGGCGACATTTACCGCGCCGAAATACTGGAGGGACTGGACAAATCACCGAGATAATGTTATAATCAAAGTAACATCAATACCGGAGGTACATTATGAAATTAGTGATACAGCGCTGTGAAAGGGCGGACGTAAAGGTAGACGGAAAGACCGTCGGCGAGATAGGAAAGGGGTTCCTGGTTCTGCTAGGAGTTGGCAAGGAGGACACCGAGAATGACTGCGAACGGCTCGCGGCGAAGATGATAGGTCTGCGGATATTCTCGGACGAGAACGACAAGATAAATCTCTCGCTGAAGGACGTAGGCGGCTCGCTGCTTATAATATCGCAGTTCACGCTGTATGCCGACGCCCGAAAGGGGCACCGTCCGAACTTCCTGATGGCGAAGGAGCCGGGCGAAGCCAACCGCCTCTACGAATACTTCTGCGAGGTCTGCCGCCGTGATATCCCGAACGTCCAGACAGGAGAATTCGGCGCGGACATGAAGGTAAGTTTAGTCAACGACGGTCCGTTCACAATAATACTCGAATAATTTGTAACACGTCAACTTACATGGCGCTTTTCGTCTTTGTTAATTTTAAAATTATCGCGAAGCGATACCATAATTCCGAATTCTGAATTCATAATTCCGAATTTAAAAAAATCCCCTTTCCGTCTGGAAAGGGGATTTGATATTGTATCAGTTATTAATACTTGTTGGAGTGAGCCTTTACGTACTCAACAACTTCCTCAGCGTAGCAGAATGCCATGCTTACGCAGGTATCAGCGCAGCCGTAGTAGATAGCGATACGTCCGGTGTCCTTGTCGCAGAGAGCTGCGCAGGGGAATGTAACGTTCTGAACGTCGCCAACGGTCTCGTAGATCTCGCGCGGGTTGATGAGGTACTCGCGGCAGCGGTACTTAACCTTCCAGGGCTGATCCTTGTCGAGAATGCAGGCGCCGAAGCTGTAAACGAAGCCGTTGCAGCTCTCGAGAACGCCGTGGTAGAATACCAGCCAGCCTTCGCTGGTCTCGATCGGGATAGGACCTGCGCCGATCTTCTTGGACTCCCAGCCGCGGTCAGGAGCCATAACGTGTCTGTGCTTGCCCCAGTATGTCATATCCTTGGAGTGGGACAGGTACATGTCGCCGAAAGGAGTGTGACCGGAGTCGGAAGGACGGGAGAACATTACATACTCGCCGTTGATCTTTCTCGGGAACAGAACGCCGTTTCTGTTGAAGGGCAGGTATGCGTTCTCCATCTGGTGGAATTCCTTGAAGTCCTTGGTCCAGCCCACGCCGATAGTGGGCTTCCAGCCGTATGCGTTGCACCAGGTGATCCAGAATCTGTCCTCGATCCATACGCAGCGGGGATCGTAGCCGTACTGCCACGGATTAGCCTCTGCGGTCTCGGGATCGTCGTTGATCCACTCTACCTTCTCAGGGTTGATGTTCCAGTGGATGCCGTCCTCGGAGAAACCAGCGTGGATAGCCATGTTTCTTTCCTTGTCGTCAACACGGAATACGCCTGCGAAGTGGCCCTTGTCGCTTTCGAAGGGAACTACTGCGGAGTTGAAGATGGAGTTGCTGGTGGGAAGCAGGTCGCGGGGAATGATCGGGTTAGCGTTGTAACGCCAGATAACGTCCTTGCAGCCCTCGGGTCTGTCCTGCCAGGGCATGTTAGGAATGCTCTGACCAAAGATTTCTAAGCTCATGTGTGTACCTCTCTGTTTTTTTATTTACCGGTGCGGAAATTCCGCCCTCATTGATTACTAGTATATCAAATATCCGTGTAGAATTCAATAGTGTTTTTGACTAAATCTTTCGAGTTTATCATGTGCATGTTTACTTAAAAAGTCTTATTTTTTTACTTAAAATTTCAAACTCCGCTTTTGAAAGGGATTCTGCGGCTCCGATAAACGAAACATCTGCCGGAAACACCAAACCCCTGTGATCTCTCACAGGGGTTTGGTGCTGGTTTGGTTGGTAATTATATGAAAATTAACGGTGTCGTATTCATGGAACAGAACCTCGGTTCCGTTTCCGTAATATTAAGTATATCCGCTGTGGGTGAATTTATGATGTGGCATTTGTGAAAATTGTGTGAATGTTTCGCTTTCGCCGAAGTCTAACATTAAACGCTTGCCCTAGGCGCAGGAGTTTCCCGGAAATTTCCCTTTTTGTAGGCGATGGTGGATATAATAAGTCCGATAACGAATGCTGCAAGGAAGCTTCCGCAGCATATCAGCGCCGACGTCCACAGCGGAAGTCCGTAGCCATATTCATTTGCAGACGAACTGACGGTTATCATCACCAGAAAAAACGGCGCATAGAACACCACGAAGAATAGCGCGGCGAACCGTATGCACATTACGATACAGCCGCCCAGCGCGAATATCCCGCCGAACAATGCAGTCATCACCAGCATGTCGGAAATATTGCTGACATCACGTCCGGTGAGCAGGATAAACGCCGCGTAGACTGCATTTGAAAGCACGCTCCAGCCAAGCGGCACGAGCATGGAAAACAGCGGTATGCCGCGCGTGTAGAGCTTGTCGGCGCAGGGGACGGAGCGCATAAAGCGGTTCCCTATAGTGTCCTGAACCATGAAGATAACGGGCAGGCACACCGCCATCATCATCGGCATCAGCGCGCTGAACTTGCACATAATGAAGTCGGCAGGGTCGCCGCCGGGATCCTCATGAAACAGCATTACCGCAGCCATCATCAGCAGGAAGAACGCGGCCACTCCAATGAGTATCCTCTTATGCGAGAAATACCGTGAAAAAAGCAGCTTCAGATCTGTCACTGGGATTCACCCCATTTCTTTTCTGCGACTGCGAGCGCGTAAATAAGCCCCGCTGCAAATACTGCCGCCGCAACCACTCCGACGGTCACGGTTATTCCGGCGCTGCTGAACAGGGGATCAAGCCGGGTCGTTTGGCTGTCTTCTGCGTCCGCCAGGAACCCGAAGAATCCTGCCAGGAACCCGAACCCGCAAAAAACGCCCATCATAACTATAATGCGCGCCGTGTTGTTCCTGATGAACCCCATGAAATTACATACTCCGGCGGCGATGAAAAGCAGCGTCACCCCGAAAAATACGAAATTGTTATTAATACCGATGAGCTTGTATGCCACGCTTATCAGGGCGAGAAGACCCAGCCCGGTGATTATTCCGAAAAGATTTCCCGCAGCTATGGCGCGCCGGAAATGGGCTGCTCCGTCCGGCAGGGAAGCGTAGTATTTATGACCGGGCGTCACCGGTGAAAGGTACTGATACAGCGCATTCATGAATATCAGCCCGAAAACTGCACTCAGGCTGCTCAGCATTGTGGATACGCCCTCAGCCAGTCCGGTGAGGAACTCATTCATAGGGAAGCAGCCTATTATCCCGCACAGTACTGTCAGTCCTGAGATGACCGCCGCAAATGACACTATCGACCGTATCTGACAGTTCCCGAAAAACAGCCTGTACGACTGTATGTACTTTTTCATCTGTGTTCCTCCGCGTATTTCAGCAGACCAACGCTGAGCTGCTGAAGGGTAGGGGTGGCGGTTTCCGCGTTCAGCGCGGCGAGCGCTTCCGAGTTTTCAGAAAGAGCCAGTCCGTCAAACGTGGTGCGGTTGTGGCTTCCGCTCATGAGGAGGGACTTCGCCTGCTCCCAATTTTCCGCGTCGCCGCTTACCACTATGTATTTTTCCTTGAGTTCTTCGATGAATCCCTGCTCGATGACATGCCCCTTATCCATGAAAACGGCGTAGTCCGCGGCGTTTTCCATGTCGGCGATGTTGTGGGTGGAGAAGATTATCGACTTTCTTCCGTCGCCGTCGTCGAGGTATTCGCGCATGCGGTCGCAAAGCCTGTCGCGCATGAGCGGGTCGAGGGAGCTTCCCGGCTCGTCGAGCACCAGCAGCTCAGTGCTGCGGGCGAACACCGAAGCCAGGCATGTGCGCATGCGGTTTCCGTCGGACTGCTTATGCATGGGGCGGGGCTTTTTGGTATTTTCGCTGTCCACCTCGAATTTCTCGCACAGCTCGGCGAATTTTGCTCTGTCGAAGCTCTTGTAGGCTATTTCCATCGATACCGCGATGTCCTTCGCAGTGAATCCCAGCGGGAAAAACGCGCTGCTGGCGCAGTATCCTATGCGCTCCCGCAGATTCGGGTCGGAAATATCCCTGCTGTCTCCGAAGTACGTTACCTCGCCGTCTGTGCGGTGGGTAACTCCGCAGAGTATGTCGATAAGCGTGGTTTTACCCGCTCCGTTTGCACCGATGAGCGCGGTGGAAAAGCCTTCCGGGATATCCAGGTCGAGCGCTCCCAGCGTGAATTTGCTGTATTTTTTCGTAAGACCTCTTGTTCTTACGCAATAGTTGTTTTCCATAATAATTACTCCCTTATTTCCTGCTTACTAATACAAATAAAAAAACAAAGAGCGTCAGGCAGATAATATCTGCAATGCCGATAATGCGTACTGCGATATCCGGCAGAAATCCCCCGCAAATTTCACTTACCGCCAGTAGAAGTCCGCCAAATCCCATTATAATGAGCGTTATACAGGACAGGCGCTTTACTGTGGTTTTATCCATATCTTTCCTCATATACGATAAGAGCCTGCGCCGCTTTCGAAAGCGGCAAATATTTTTTCCAGCTCGTCCACGGCTGTTTTTTCGTCAGGGTAAACAGCGAGTATTCCATCGCACATAGTTCCGAAGCCAGCGGAGCCTACCAGCGCGAACTTGCCCTCTTTTCCGCCGCCTACGATTCTTTCAACGGAAATTGCAGCGCAGTCGGCTATTTTCTTCCTTTTTTGTGAATATATAAGCATATTGCCACTCTCCTCAGTCTGTATCGTATAGTACTTTCAGCATTTCCACCAGCTCATCGCGGGATACCCCGGCGAGTTTTGCGGCCTCCATTGCATTTTGCAGGTGCTGTTCCAGAAGGCGGAGCTGCTGCTCCCTTACCATCTCGCGGTCCTGCGGGTTCACGATGTAACCCTTGCCCTGCACTGGAGCTATCATTCCCTCCTGTGTCAGAAGCTCGTATGCCTTCATCGTGGTTATTACGCTGATTTTCAGATCTTTTGCAAGTCCGCGTATCGACGGGAGGTACTCTCCCTCGCCAATTCGTCCGTTCATGATATCGTCCTTGAACTGCGACGCTATCTGTCGATATATCGGAACATCGGAATTCTGCATTATCTTCAAGTTATGACCTCCTTTCGCGTGTTTATATGTTATATATACAGTATATACTGATTTTGCCTGTTTGTCAAGGGGTATTTTACTTTTTCTATGAGAATAATGTGCAGTTTTTTGTATAAGTAATAAATTGTTGTTTAGAGGCGGAACGTTGCTTGTGAGAGAAAACTATAATTTAGCGGTGCGTGTTCCGCTTACCGCAATCCCTAATCGGGAGTCAAGGGGGACGCGT
>ULSV01020627.1_pt1 | contig 15542 bp, 16 predicted proteins | sample 1956991 | NCBI WGS metagenome assembly ULSV01 (sample SAMEA4835717, study PRJEB28245) | human gut metagenome | biome: gut microbiome; material: fecal sample | place: Denmark | collected 2008 | reverse complement strand
TTTGTAAATCGGTACGAATTTAATTTCGTTCATTTTCTTTTCCTCCTTGTTTCTTTGAACTCTTTAAACAACGCCGCTTTCGCTTCTTCGCTTGCTTCTAACCATTCCTTTTCGTTAACTTCCTTATCCCACATTAACCAGTCAAGAAACTCTATATTTGTTTTGTAATCCATGTTACAACCTCCTTTCATACTATAAGTATAGCATACTTAACGCTATCTGTCAACTACAAAATTAACTTTAACGCCTGTTCCGCTTTAACCTTAACCCTCATATCTATAAAACGAACGTTACCACGCTTAAAGTTATTAGCAAGCCACATAAGCAAGTTATTATTTCTTGACTTTGTTAATAGCGTGTTTTCTTTATGGTCGCCTACCGTAAACGCATAGTTAAGAACACAAGACGGGTCAACCTTACTATCTATAAACACAAGCCCTATTTTGCTATCTTGCCATATACCGAACTTGTCGCCCTCGTATTCAATAGTAAACACATAGCGGGCGTTTGGCGTTCTATCCATAATAAAGTTAATGTTGTCGTTAATATATTCACCGTCCTTTGCATACGTTCCGTAGTCGGTCGTTTCAATCATACGCAAGAACTTGCATTTAGCTTTTTCCTGTTTTAATTGTAAACTTGCGCTTACCCAATGAAACAAAACGTTTTCGCTAAACCAAACTTTGTCTTTTTCGACGTGTGGAATATTAAAAGCCTTGTGCATATGGTAGGGGTTAAAGAATGTTATATTATTAGCAAGTAAGAAACATACAACATAATCACGTTCACGGTCAATAGTATGATAAATCTTTAATAATAAATCGGGTTCGTTCCACCCGTTAACATAAGCTGACTTTTCCTTTTCGTCAACTATATATTCGTCAAACATTAACCACTTAACATTAGGAAAGTTTAGTTTTTTAGCCTTTGTTGCTTCGGATAAAGCTATACAGTGACCTAAAGATTTCTTTTCTATAAGTTCTCCGCTTTCGTCCTCTACCCTTAAATAACATTCGTCTTTCGTAAATTCAAATTGATATTCTCCGTATTCTTTAGCGCACACTTTAGCAAAAGTTTTTTCAAATACAGATTTTTCCTTTTCGTCTTGTGTACGCACAATATAAACAAATTCCTCATCATGCAGTATAGCACGTTCCAAAAAATAACCTTGTGTTGTATATGTCTTACCTATCGAACGTTCGCTATTGATAAGGTTAAAACAACGCTGATAAGGTAAATACTGTTTAATGTTCCAATACTTACCACCATATTTCATGTTAACACCTCCAATTAAAATAAAGGTTAGTTAATGTAGTAACGTAGGCGCAACCCCTATAAACTTAATCGGCGGATTTCACCCCGTAGCACCCGACAAGTCCGTTAAAACTTAATTAACTAACCTTATGCGCCTATCTTATCATATTAGTTTCAATCTGTCAATACTTTATTGAAAACGGAATGTCTTTTAATACTATACCACCGTTAACGTGCGCCATACCTAATTTTCCGGCGTATGTTGTACCCGTGTGGAAATTGTCCCACGTAACATATTGATAGCACCTATCAGGCATACCCGCGCACGTGATATTTAACACGCCGTCTATTTCCTCAATATAACTTTTCTGTCTTATAAATCTTGCACGTGTAAATGTGCTTTCATGTTTCCACGCTCCCAACTTAACCGGATCTATCTCCAACATATCGGGTATTTCAGTTCCCACAAGGTGCAAACTATCTGTATCAGCGTATACAAAACGGTCATAAACCTTTTGCGCAGAACTGATTGTTTTATACCTCGCCCATGCAGTTATAAACGTTCCTACGGGTATGTATATAGGTTCTCTTGTTTCTTTCTCGCCTAATTTATACTTAATCACGCCGTTATCATACCATGGCAGTTTAGACTGTACGTTTGGATTTAGTGCGAACTTACCATATAAAGCGTTAAGCATAAGTTTAGCAAGCGTTCGCATAGCCTTGTTTCCGTTTAACGTGCTTTCCATTTTAACCTTGTTCCACTTGTCTATATAGTCTTTAAACAAGCCTATTGTAGACTTAAATTTCCAACCGCTATGATATTCTATGTTATAAACATTGTAATGTTCCATAAATAATTCTAAATCAACATTAGTTAAACAAAGTGTTACGTCCTCCCCGTCGCTACTTTCAAGGTATTGTGTAGGTACAAAAGAAAGATTGTTCTTCAACTGTATAGTTGGAATATACCCTTGTTTTAATTCAAATTGACAAGTAAACATTTGCACATATAAGTTATATATCTTATCAGGCTTGTATTTACCCTTAAAGAAAATTCCTTCTCCGTATGGTAACGGCTGGTAATACATGACAGACGGGTAAAGGCTATTAACGTCTAATACAATACCCTCTGATAAGTCAAGTTCTTTAAATTTAGGGTTAAGGTATGTAAAGCCGCCCTTATATGATTGCCTTATGTCACTATCATAGTCAGGGATAGGAAACCATTTGTTAAAGTTTTTAGTTCCTACCGTTTGTTTATAATCATATAGGGCGTTACTTCCTTGCGTCATTTTGGTTAAACCCTGTTCAAACAAAGTATTTAACGCCCTTGCAACTATGTCAACGTCGTTTCTTAAATAGTCTATTTCTTGCTGTGTTAGTTCGTGCCCTTTTTCTCTTGTTTCGTGATAGTCAATTTCAAGTTTGCTAATAGGCAAGTTAAAGCCTTTAGCAATAGCGGCAACCGAAAAAGGTAATATCTTTAAACTATCATATATTGTTAAAGATTCCCCTTCCTTTCCCCGGCGTTTAAAGCATATTTCCATGCTATAAAATTGCCCTTTGTCGCTTATAAGTGTTGTAAACGTGTTGTCGGTTAAATCCCGCCTATCGACTACCAGTTTAAACCCGTGTTCAAATAGCCAGCATAATATAAATTCCCCGTCAAATTTTAAGTTATGAAAATAGGTTGTAGCCTTCTTTTCTTTTTTAGCCCATTCCATAAACCCGTCAATACTGTTTCCGTATTGAAAATTATCAGGGTTTCCTATCTCACATATACCATACGCCCATACTCGACAATCGGCGGGGTCGGTAGTTGTTTCAAAATCTGCCGTGTATAACATGACTACCCCCTATTATACGTTATTCTACTTCCATGCTTTCAAGATACCCTGTTAAATGTTCCGTCATTGCTTCTATTTTAACGTCCATTTCTAACGGATCATAGATAAAATCAATTTGTAAAATAGGGTCGTCATAATACATTTGTGTTAACTGTTCGGCGGGTATTTGTTCCGCTATTTCTTGTAATTCCTTTCCTTTTTCACCGAAAGCGTTTTCTAACCCTTTCATAAAGTTTTCTTTGTAACGTTCGTACTTGTCTTGAAAGTAACTGTCACGGGCTTGTTTTTCAACGCTTTCTTTGAACTTCTCCCAATCGGATTTTTTAACCTTGTTAATATCAACTTGTTTAGGTCTTAAATTGTTTTCTCTAATTGTTCCCATAGTTCCCTTTTCCGTTGAAACATTAGCCCGTTTTCGTTCTGCCGTTCTGCGGGCGTTAATTGCCCTTACTTTAATTTCTATTTCTTTCTTTTCGTATGCGGTTGTTTTTATGCCCCCCTTTGTAACTATGGGTTTTTCCGCACCCTTACGCATAAATCTTTCAATACTGTTTAATTCATTTTTTAAATCTCTCCTTGTCTTTACTCGTTCCCGTATTTCTTTAGTTGAAATTTTAGCGGGTAAAAATTCTTTTAATTCGGGAACCTGCTTTAATAACCGTGTGCGTTTAGCGTTGAATTTGCGAACTGCTTTCGCTAATTCTTTTTCGTCACTTTCCCGCCACTTAATATTATATCTTTTTTGCATAGGTAAGTGTCCCCCTTGCGAATGATTAAAAAGCCCCTTGTTTCTACTTTAGAATATAGAACAATATCGGCTAATAATTTAATGTTAATGTTAAACCCGAAACGTTTACTTAATGAATACCCGATTAGTTCCCGGTTCTCTGTTAACTTTTCCGTGAACTTTTCAAGGTGGTTTTTTGATGAAAAACAAAACGTTGTTTCTTCAATAGTAATCGTGTACGGGGAAAGTTCTAATTTATATACAATCCCGTTTCGTGTCATCATATTAAAAATAAGGCGGGCGGTTAATGATAACCGCCCGCCCGTTCTCCTTTCTTATTTAAAATCAACGTCGAAAGTTAAAAGTTTGCGGTCGCCTTTAGTAATCTGCTTAACAACAAGCGGTAACGGGGTTTCCCATGACGGTGCGCCGAACACCTGAATGATTTTCTTAATCGCACTGTAAACGCCTAAAGAAACAGCCTGATAACCTACGCTCTTGTCGTCGATAATAACGATACGCGGGCAAACCTGAACTTCTCCCGTCTGCTGATTGACGCAGTTAACAACCTCACAGAACAGGTCTTTCGCGTTAATGGTCATATTGATACAATCCCCCACCCGCTTTTCCGGGTTGTTCATTGCCTTAAACAACATAGCCTTTTCAGCAGGAGTGTTTGCAACCAGTGAACAGAAAGTTGTCTGTCTACTTGTAAGGTCGGCAATAAAATGGTTGTTGTCGTCCATGCTAACAGGTGCAACCGCTGTGATTTCGTTAGCGGCGTATTCCCCATTTGTGAAAGGGGTGTTGTTCTCTGCTACTGGGTTAAATTCGTTCTTTTTCATATTATTTCTCACTTTCTCCCCGTCAAGCCGTTAGGACAGCTTATTCTTATTCAATTCTATTAATTCCGTACTCAACCGCACATAAGTGTTCAATTCTGCAACCTCTATAATTTTTCCATTCATCTATAAAAATTGCAACATCCGCAGTAGCTAAATCTTTAATTGAACGTGCAAGATATTCTAACGGTTTAGCGTCGGGGTGAAAATCGTTATAAAATGTGTTGATTACCTCAAATTCTTCGCCTGTAAGTGCTTGCGCTTCGGCTATTGCAAATGTTCTTTCTTTTAAAATCTCTGCATCTGTTTTTCCTCTCATTGGTTGAGAGATAAAAAGTCGTTTCATTTTAGTGTTTTCCTCTCTGCTGACTTGCCGGACGTTCTACGGGGGTGCTGTACTTCATAAAGGTTTCGAAGTCCATTCCTCTTACTTCTTCTTTAACGTCGATTCCTAAAACCACAACGGACGGTTCCGCTTTGTATGTTGCTTTTGCTAACTTTGTAGCCTTGTCGTCTTTAACCGCTGATGTTCCTACGCGAACAATCGGGGCTAACTCTTTTGTTTCTACCTTGCCGCTGACAACCTTAACCGCCGCTACCTTAATTGTGCTTGTAATAACGCTTCTTGAAAAATCCACTCTTGCCATTGTCTTTTCTCCTTTTCTTTAACTAACTGTTTTCGTGTCATTCTTAACCCGGTCAACCTCCTTTCTTGACCTACATTTAGTATAGCATAAGTCAGGAGAAAATGCAAGCGTTTATTTCGATTTTCTGCAAAAATATTTCATTATAAACGGGAGTGTGTTATACTATATAATAAGGTAATGAAAGGAGGTTAGGCAATGGACGTTAACTCGTTGATTCAGCTTGTAGGTAGTTTGGGTTTCCCTATTGTGGCTTGTGGGGCGTTATTTTGGCGTATGGTTAAAAGCGACGAACAGCATAAAGAGGAAATGAACAAAATTAGCGAAGCGCTTAACAATAATACAAGTGCTTTAGTAAAGCTAACGGAAAGGTTAGACAAGGAGGGTTAAACATGACAGTTACCGCTATTAACTTGCCTGATATTGTATCAGTGGCGTTACTTGTGATTGCGGGACAGTTTGGAAACGGCGACGACCGCAAACAGAAATTAGCGAAAGCCGGGTACAATCCCGTCACGGTTCAGGCTTGTGTTAATGAGTTGCTACCTATTTTAAACAAGTACGGAGGTTAACACATGGCAAGTATTCAGACAGCCTACGAATGGGCTATTGAAAAGTGTAACGCTCCAAACATTGGTTATAGTCAGGCGAATCGCATGGAAAAGACTGTTAACGGCATTACATATTATGATTGTTCATCATTTATATGGTTTGCGTTAAAGGCGGGCGGGTTCGACGTGGTTAAGGCTAACGGGGGTTCAACGTGGGCTTTCACAACCGGGACTATGGCTAATGCTTTACGCTTGTTAGGATTTATCAAAATGGGGACGACTCAACCGTGGAAACCCGGCGACGTGTTAATACGAACAGATCATACAGAAATGGCGTTTGACAGTAACCACACAATGGGCGCACATTCAAGCAAGGTTCCGCTTGAACAGCAAGTTTCTATTAACTCTAACCCGTCCAGTGCGTCAAGTTGGCTTGAATTGTGGAGGTATGGCGGCGGTGCTAAAACAAATTGGATTAAGGGCAACCGTTATTTATCCACCGGGGAAATGCAGAACAACGCACAAATTATTTTTAACACGTTGCTGTTAAAGGGTTGGACTAAAAACGCTATTGCGGGTATGTTGGGGAATATGCAGAAAGAAAGCACAATTAACCCCGGAATATGGCAGAATCTCAACCCTAACCCGTCGTTAGGTTGGGGGTTGGTACAGTGGACACCCTCAACGAACTTTACCGATTGGGCGGCGGCGAATGGCTACGCAAACGACGACGGCGACGCACAGTTAATATGGGTTGATACGGTTACCGCAAGTGTTGGACAGTGGATTCCTACAACCCAATACCCGGAAACGTTCGGGGAATTTAAGGTTAGCACACAAACGCCGGAATATTTAGCTGATTGTTTTTTAAAGAACTTTGAACGCCCCGGAGAAATCGACCAACCCGACCGCCAACGGTACGCCCGTTATTGGTTTGATTGGTGGGAGGGTTCACCCGTGCCGCCACCGAACCCGAACCCTGAACCCGATTGGAAACGGTCTATGCCTATCTGGTTTGCATTAAAGAAATACTAATGTTTCACGTGAAACGTAGAAAGGAGTGTTAAACATGGCAGTAAGAACACGTGATGAAATTTTAGCCGCTATTCGTTCCCGATTAGGTGACGACACAAGCGACGACGCATTAACAATTATTGAAGATATCGACGACACTTTCAAAGACTACGAAACCCGCACCGGGGAAGATTGGAAAAGTAAGTATGACGAATTAGACGCACAGTGGCGCAAGCGTTACCGTGACCGATTTTTTCAGAAAGCCGACAATGGGGAGACAACCCCGGACGACGTAAAGGACGACAACGAAGAAGATTTAAAGGAAGAAAGCGAAGTTAAAGATTTTGACGAGCTTTTCACAGAAAAGGAGGATAACAGTGGCTATTAAACCTAAAAACGTTGAATTAACCGCAAGTTCGGTTGAAATTCTTAACAGCATTAGAAACAGTGCAACGCCGTATTATAGGCAGATGATTCCAACCGCTAAAGCTAATACGGTTAGTATTAGACAGATTGGTAACATAATGATGGAATACGAACCGTTACAGAACGAATTTTTATCTGCTCTGTATAACCGTATCGGGCGGGTTATCATTACAAGTAAAATGTATTATAACCCGTGGGCACCTTTCAAAAAGGGGTTAATGGAATTAGGCGAAACCGTCGAAGAAGTGTTCGTTAACATTGCAAAGGCGCACACATTTAACCCGGAGAAAGCCGAAACGGAATTTATGAAGCGTGAGATCCCCGACGTTCGGGCGGCGTTCCATACTATGAACTATCAAAAGTTCTACAAGGCTACAATCAGCAACGACCAGTTAAGACAGGCGTTTCTTTCATGGCAAGGTATTACAGACCTTATTGCTAAAATCGTTGACGCAATGTATACCGCACATAACTATGATGAATTTCAGGTAACAAAGTATATGTTAGCCCGGAACATTCTTAACGGTTATTTGTACCCGGTTACCGTGCCGCAGATTAGCAAGGAAAACGCAGAGGACATCGTTACAGAGGTTAAGGCGGCAAGCAACAACCTTGTCTATATGTCAACCGATTATAACCTTGCGGGCGTTAGCACTTTCACCGATAAGAAAGACCAGTTTATTATTACTACCGCCCGTTTTGACGCAATCATGGACGTTAACGTTTTAGCGGCGGCGTTCAATATGGATAAAGCGGAGTTCATGGGCAACCGTGTTCAGATTGATGGTTTCGACAAAATCGACGACGCACGTATGACACAGCTTTTTGCCGACGACCCTAACGCCGGATATGTCCCATTAACTTCCGAAGAAAAAGCCGCACTTGCACAGGTTCCGGCTATTATCGTAGACCGTGACTATTTTATGATTTTCGACAATCTGTATAAGTTTACAGAGGACTACAACGGAGAGGGGTTATACTGGCAGTATTGGTATCACGCATGGAAAACATTTTCTACATCGCCGTTTGCAAACGCTGAAATCTTTGTGCCGGGTACGCCGTCCGTAACTTCCGTTACTGTTAGCCCCGCAACCGCAACCGTAAACAAAGGCAATATGTTACAGCTTAACGCCGTTGTCGTTGCCGAAAGTTTCGCCCCTAAATCGGTTGTATGGAGTGTTAACAGTGAACTTTCCACCGTTTCCGCTAATGGCTTGTTAACCGTTAGCCCGGAGGAAACCAAAGAAACGTTAACGGTTACCGCTACAAGTACGTTTGACGAATCCAAAACGGGAACCGCCACTATTACAGTTCCCGCTTAACATGACAACGTTTCACGTGAAACATTAACACAATGTTTCACGTGAAACATTAAGGAGGTTAAGACGTGTATATATCACCTAACACAACTATAAGAATGTTAAAAGACGTTCCGTTAGATAACACGTATAGAAATACTATATATTTTGCCTACGTTGCTAACCAAACGTCTTATTTTTCAGGAAAAACAAAATACACGTTTGCGGCACAATCTTATCAGCGGGTACAAAAAGGAACGTTAAGAATAGGGCGAAAAGCTGATGATTTATATGATTGCAACTATCTTATGTTTCAAAACACCGCATACGGGAACAAGTGGTTTTATGCGTTTGTAACGGGCGTTGAATATGTCAATAACGAAACGTCCGAGGTAAGTTTTGAAATAGACGTTATGCAAACATGGCACTTTGACTATGACGTTAAAATGTCTTTCGTTGAACGTGAAATGAGTGCTACCGACAAAATCGGTGATAACCTTGTGCCTGAAAATCTGGAAATAGGCGACTATATTTATAAGGATTTAGGGTTAACAAGTTTATTCAATCTTTATCAGATTGTAATAGCGGCAACCTTTGACGAAAACATGGACGACGCAACCGGGGGAATGTATGGCGGTGTATTTTCCGGCTTGCATTACAACGTGTTTAGTTCGTGGCAGAGTGCGGCAAGTTTCATAGCCGAAGCGACCGAACAGAACAAGGCAGATGGGATTGTTTCTATATTCATGTTACCTATTGCGTTTACCGCTGATTATCAATCTTCCATACCAGAAGTATTTGACATTGAAAGGGATAAACACTTATCAGATATTGACGGCTACAAACCGAAGAACAACAAATTATTCACTTACCCTTATAATTTGCTTTATGTTACAAACAATGAGGGTAATGTGGCTAACTACGCTTTTGAGTATTTCAGCACGGATAAATGCAACTTTAATGTTTCCGGGGCTATGTGTTGCACACCTGAATGTATGCTTGTTCCGCTTAACTACAAAGGTGTTGCAAAGAATTACAACGAAAAGTTAATAATAGGGAATTTCCCCCAATGCGCCTATACCGTTGATACGTTTAAGGCGTGGGTTGCACAGAATCAAAATCAGTTAGCATTAAACGCAATAAACGCAATCGGGACAACGGCGGCGGGTGCGGCGGCTATGTATGCAAGCGGAGGAATGTTAGGGGCGGGAATGACCCTAAACGGTATTCAGCAGATAGGTAGTCTTGTTGCAAGTGTAAGCGATAAAAGCACATTGCCACCACACGCAAGGGGCGGCGGCGGTTCTATTATTAACATGGCTAATCAAATAAAAGGTTTTCAATTTTACTATGCTCATATCCGGGCAGAGTTCGCCCGCATTATTGACGACTATTTCAACGCTTACGGGTACGCAACGCATAGGGTTAAAATACCTAATAGGGTTATCCGTCCGCATTGGAACTATGTTAAAACTGTAAACGTTTCCTTAACGGGTTCTGTTCCGGCTGATGATATGGCAAGGTTAAGACAAATTTATGACAACGGCGTGACGTTTTGGCGCAACGGCGACGAGGTTGGTAACTATGCGTTAGACAATAGACCGAGTGCATAGAAAGGAGGTTAAAACATGGGAAAGGGCAAGCGTGAAAAATGGGAAAGCGCATTGTTAAACAACCGCACATATTTACAGTATTATAACCGTTTGTTAGAACTTGCTATAAATATGTACGAATGGAAGAATTTACCCGACACCGTGGACGAACGTTTTTTAGAATTAACGTTATTTTCCGACGGTATGGCGGTTTTCTTTCAGGACGACGGCGGGTTAGGTTATTTGTGTTTACAATGTATGATAGGCGGCGAACTTGACGTTTACAGAATCCCGATTGACCGCACAGCGTACGCAACAAACGGTTATCAAATGCGCCTTAACAATCAGAACAGCGTTATCATATTCAACAACTACACGTATACTAACAGTATGCTTGATGTTGAAATGTACGCCCGTAGATTGTACGAAATTGAACGAACAATAGACGTTAACGTTAAGGCACAGAAAACCCCGGTTCTAATCAGGGCAACCGAAAACCAACGGTTAACAATGAAAAATCTTTATATGCAGTATGACGGAAACGAACCCTTTATTTTTGGGGATAAACAACTTGACATGGACGGCATAAAAGTTTTGAAAACTGATGCTCCTTATGTAGCCGACAAGTTAAACATACTTAAAAGGCAAATATGGAACGAAGCGTTGACCTATTTAGGGATTGAAAACAGTAATACAGAGAAACGGGAACGACTTGTTAGCGACGAAATAACAAGCAATTTAGGCGGTGTAGCCGCACAGCGTTTTTGTCGATTAAACGCAAGACGTAAAGCCGCCGAACAGATTAACAAAATGTTCGGTTTGGATATTCAAGTTGACTTTAGGGAAGAAGTTAAAACAATGTTTCAGGATAACAACGAGATCGACACGGAAGAAAAGGAGGTTACAGACTATGAGTAAATACACAACGCAAGTACGTTTTATTTGTGAAACCGCCGCCGGGTTGAGTGAATCAGAGGGGCAAACGTCTGTTAAACAGATTATTGCCGCCGCTATCCCGTCCGTGTTTGATTTTGATTTTCCTATCTTCGACGAAAGTTATAGAAACGTTCTTGAAACCAAAATACTTAAACACTATTATACACGTGAAATAGGGTTAGAAACGGTAGGTTTGTGGAAGTTAAAGTTAGATACGAAACTTAATGAAATTATGCCGTTTTATAATCAGCTTTACAAGTCCGAGTTAATAGAGTTTAACCCCCTGTATGATGTTGATTTAACCCGCGACCACACCTTGAACCGTTCGGAACAGACCGAACAGACAGGAACCGAAACCGCAGACGCTACCAAAAACGGAACCGTAGACACCACAACAAGCGGAACAAAAACGGGAACCGCAGACACGAAAGAAAGCGGCAACAAGGACGGCACAAGCAGAGAAAACATTGACGTTTCAGAAAATCAGGAAACAGAACAGAACAGCAAAAGTGACACAGATATTAAGAATACAACGGGTAGCACTTCCGAGGAATCCGCAACGGGAACTAAAACACACTACGATAAGTATAGCGACACCCCGCAAGGTTCGTTACAAAACGTACAGAATGACACATATTTAACTAACGCCCGCATGATTAACGACAACGACACACAGACGGGAAAAACAACCGTTTCAGGTGAGGACACAAGCACAGGTTCCACCACCGCCGACACGTCAACCACTACGGACAGCACAAGCGAAACCACCCGCACGGGTAGCACCACCGAAGAAACGAGCGCAACGCAGAACGTTAAAACTAACGAAGATACAAGCGGAACGCAGAACACAACGAGCGCAGACACAGAGAAACGAAACGCTACGCAGACAGCTAACAAGGAACTTACTTCATTAGACGACTATTTAGAACACGTTAAGGGCAAAAACGGCGGCGTTTCTTATTCTGCTATGCTAAACGAGTTTAGAACAACGTTTCTAAATATTGATATGCAAGTTATCAATGAATTAAGTGACTTATTTATGAATTTATGGTAAGGAGGTTATAACATGATAGGTAATTTCACAGAGGTTAAACCGTTGCGGTATTGGGTACAGCACATTTTACCGCTTGTGTATGATGATTCTTTATCATACATGGAATTATTAGGCAAGGTAGTTAACACACTTAACGAAGTTGTTAAGAACAATAACTTGTTGCCTGATTATATTATGGAACTTATCAAAGAATATATTTCAAGCGGAGAAATTGAAAAAGTGTTAGCGGAGGTTTTGGCTAACTATATGCTTAACGTTAAGTTCCCACCCGCCGGATTAAAACCCGCAACGGGTGACGGTTCAGCCGACGACACCGAAGCTATACAAGGTTGTATTGACTACGCTTATAACAACGGCGGTATGTCTGTATATTTCCCGTCGGGTTCCTACCTGACACAGCCGTTAACATTGCGTGATAAGGCTACATTGTTCGGTCAGGATAGATACACAACCCGCCTTGTAATGAAAGGCGGCGCAACAACGGCAATGTTCACAGGTGACGTTGACGAACTTACATTAACGGGGTTAGGTTTTGACGGCAACATGGATATTCAGGTTAACAACGTTAACTTGTTTACTATTTCCGTTAACTCTGCTATCATTACTAACTGTTTGTTAACCGACGGCTACGACCTTTTAAACATTACCGTTAACGACGACTTACAGCTAAATGACGTTATTTTCAGACACGCCGTAGAAAATGCCCTTGTTTTAAAGGGTGCGGGAATCGTACAGGGAAACAACCTTATCTTTAAAAGTGTTTCAACGCTTGTAGGTAAGAACTTTGTTGTTATGGACGTGTCGAAGTCCATTCTTGAACAGCTTAAATGTTACGGTGCAAGTCCTAACGCCGTGTTAATTAACGGTAGTAACAACGTTGTTAAAATGTGGAATGAACAGAGTTTAAAGGCATACACCGACAACGGCGTTAATAATACGGTTGAGGTGTACACACAATCAGAACAGAAAAAATTAACAGGTTTCAAAACAACCAACGTTAGCGGCGACCTTACCGAAACCGTAGGAGGCAACAAGACGGAAACAATCACAGGTAATAAAGGCGTTAGCGTCCACGACCTTGCCGAAACCGTAGCGGGAAATCATACTAAAACGGTTACGGGTGATATTAGCGAAACCGCAAGGAACTTTAAAACGGTTATACAGTTAGCGTATGAATTGACCGCAAACAGATTAACCGAACAGCTTACAAGCAAGGAAGTTAACGCCACTAATTCAACCGAAAATTTAGGCAATAAAACCGAAACAATCACAGGCGAAAAAGAAGTTAACGCCAACGGTTCAACGGAAAATATCGCTAACGAAAAACACGTTATTGCGGGTTCGGTTACCGAAGATATTACAGGCGACAAACACGTTAACGCCGCTAATAGCATCGAAACCGTACAGGGTGACAAAACAATTACGGCGGGCGATATATCCGAAACAGCCGTTAACAGGACAGTTCATATTACAAAGGACAACACAGAACAGACAGACGGAACAAGAACGCTGACCGTTGCGGGGGCTAACAATGAAACAACGGGTGCAAGGACAGAAACCGTAACAGGTGATAAGGCTGTAACGTCACAGAACTACACCGAAACCGTAAGGGCTGACAAGGTTACTAATGCGAACAAGTCAACCGAAACCGTAACGACAGAAAAGGATTTTAACGCTAATGTTTCACGTGAAACGTTAGTCACTAAAACGGTAAATGTTAATGGGGTTAGCACGGAAAATTTAGGTTCAAAAAATGAAACTATTACTGGTGACAAAGTTGTTAATGTTGCTAACAGCACAGAAATCATTGACGGAGATAAAACCGTAAATGCCGGGGATATTTCCAACACAGCCGCAAACATTACCATTCATACTACACAGGATTTGACTGAACAGATTGACGGGAATAAAAATACAACAATATTAAAAGATAAAGTTGAAACTTCATTATCAACAACTTTAAAACTAAATGAATTATATGTAGATTCAACAGAACCAATTAAATACTCAATCCCTATTGATATGAATGATTATTTTAAAACATTGCAAATGAAAGACGTTAATAATGAAGTATATGACGTGTTAGTGAAAACAAATAAAACTTCTATGCTTTCAGGGGGGTATTTTGTAAATGTAAAAGATTTCGGAGCAAAGGGTGACGGTATTAATGATGATATTTCAGCTATTAATTCAGCTATAAAAAGTTTGCCTCCAGGGGGTGGTACTGTTTATTTTCCTAGTGGTATTTATATGATTTCTTCACCAATTTTTATAGGTAACGGACAGGCTAATTCAACCCCTAACGGTAAAGTAAGTGATTATAACGCAATAAAGCTTATAGGATGTTCGGATTCTAGGGTAGGCACTAATAGTGGCACTCAAATAACGCCATCTAAAAATATAGGCGCAGTAATTCAAGTCCTAGGTGCTATTTCAAATGTTGAATTGAAACGTTTGCAATTATATTGCGATGGTAAAGCAACTTTTGGTTTACATATAACAGCTTGCATTAATAGTACATTTGAAAATATTAACATTTATAATCCTACTTATTGTGGTATTGGGTTATATGGAGGAAAGATGCCTACTGGTAACTACTCTATTAATAATTATTTTAAGTCTATTTTTGTAAGTTTAGCCACATCAAATACCATCGGACTTGATATAGACGGTATTTATAAAGATGGAGATATAAACGTTTATAATGATATATGGTTATCTATATTTGAAATATGCAGATTTCAAATATTAAAAGGTGCTAAAAATTGCACAGCCGCAATATTCAAATTTGTTGATTCTATTACTTTTAAACGTTGCCATTTTGTAACATATGATAATACTGGTCGTGGTATTGAATTTAATGCAATTGGGCACAATGATTATCCGGCGGGAATCGGATTTTATGATTGCAGTATTATTAATACAGTAGTTACCGAAAGCGAAACCGATAAAATGAGAAAATGTTATTTTATTGGTAATGGCTCTTTTGACCTAGAGGTTCAACCAACAAACGAAAATCTAATAGGAATAACAGAATCAGGTATACCTTTTAATGGGTGGGGGGCTAGAACAGCCACATTAATTAGTGCGGGTTTAAACGACCCTATTTCCGTTCCTGATGGTACATGGGATTATTTATTAACACTAGTTAATATTCAAACAAATACTTTTTCTCAACTTTCCGGAACAGCAAAGAATAATGCTGTTGTTAGTTCAGCTAAAGGCGTTAACAAATATCTTTATTGCATAAAAAGATAATTAAGGAGGTTAGTATGGAAGATGTTTATAAAAATTACAGAATGATTATGGAGGGAAAAGAAAATGAACGAAATTAAATTCGTACCGATTTACAAA
>ULSV01014127.1_pt1 | contig 15542 bp, 14 predicted proteins | sample 1956991 | NCBI WGS metagenome assembly ULSV01 (sample SAMEA4835717, study PRJEB28245) | human gut metagenome | biome: gut microbiome; material: fecal sample | place: Denmark | collected 2008 | reverse complement strand
CCAGAAACTGCAAACCAATTTGCGAAAATTCCTTGACACTACCTGAGCATTTGCTTAGGGTAGATATTCTATTATTAGTCCCTAACACAAGCGGCAGCAATCCATTCAAAGGACGCTGCCGCTAAATTTTTCCATTTACAATTTTGTCATTCAAGGCTCTTACTGAAAAAATGGTGTAGTAAGTGCCTATTTGCTTTGTAAATCTATTGATTTTACAGGCTTTTTCAGGGCTTTTCAAGATATTGCCGTGACATATAAAAAGTATCCTTTTCATGCTGATTAAACTCCAAAGTTCTATCATTGTCTGCATTATACCAGTATTTTTCAGTTTGGTCGAGAGAGATTTGCAGATGTGCCTCAGAAACCAGGAGGTTCAGCAGTTCGGCTTTGGTGGGATCACTTCGGAGGGCTTCATCAATATACCATGTTCTTGCTTCTAAGGATAGCTCTGCTTCCATGATGACCACATTCTGCGTCCAGTTCAGCCGCAGGACTTTAGCCAGCAGTTCGGGCATATCACTGTACAGACGATAGAAGTCCCGCATCCGGCGCACATTGCGCGGGGAGAAGCCAGCCATACTGGGGTGCAGCTCACTCAGGTAACTCGCTGCCGCCACCGCCGCCCATAGTGAAGAAGGTGTATCCTTCGATCTCAAACACCTGCCCTCGAAGCAGATGGATCACATGGGGCCGGATGAACTGTACCTTGCCTCCATGCCATTCCTCGGTGGGCAGCACTTTCAGCAAATCAAAGTTTTCGTGGTTGCCGGATACGAACAGCACCGTAAACGGCAGGCTTTCCAGCCAGTCCAGTGTTTGACGCTCTTTTCTGCTTCCGTCCCATACTCCGCCGAAATCGCCGCAGATGATGACATAGTCGCTCTTTGTCATATTTTTCTGTTCGGGAAAGTTCTCAGGCCGGAAGCGAAGGAAGTTGCCGTGGGTATCGCCGGTCGCAAAGACCATGTTGCTCACTCCAATCTTTGATTGATTTCCGCACCGCCTTTTAAGGTCACGATGATCTTATTTTTAGACATCACCTTGACCGTATCCACCATTTGGCGGATCATGCTTTCGTCCCATTCGGTGATGCTGAAAGCATCCCTGTCCAGCAACTCAGCAGCATCCATGATCCTCTGATTGATTTCAGCGTTATGCTTACTCTCCACCAGGGTCGCGGCGCGTTTTTCTTTCAGGAAGGTCTGCTCGTCCAGGATCTCCTTGAACTGGCCGCTGTAGGCGGCGGGATCGTTGGCAGCCTGCTTCAGAAGTTTTTGGAGCTGCGCTTCCAGCTCGGCAGTCTGCGGTCGATATTGCCCACACTCAAGCCTCCTCCGGGGAAGGGGATGACCTCAGCTTTCAGAGAACCTGTGATCTGTTGGATCAGAGTTTCTTTCGAGGCCATCATGGTGGAGATGGCGGTGAGGATGGCCTGCTGGAGCGGCGCTTCATCCAGCGTGGGCGAATTGTGGCAGTATTTCTTTCCGTAGTCCAAACGGCTCACACACCGCCACACAATGCGTTTTACACCTTTCTGTGTCCATGTGCAGCGGCGGTAGAGCGTTCCGCACTCACCGCAGACCAGTCGTTCGGAGAGGGCATATTTGCTGGCGTAGGAAGCAAGGCCCGTGGGGGATTTTTGCGAGGGGCTTCTGGCCGCGCTTCGCCGTGCCATTTCGGTCTGTACCTTGTTGAACTTATCACGGTCAACAATGGCATCGTGGTGGTTTTCAATGAGGTACATGGGAAGCTGACCTGTGTTCTTGATGGTCTTGCGGCTGATGAAATCCTGACGGAAGGTCTTTTGCATCAGGACATCGCCGCAGTATTTTTCATTTTGCAGGATACTGCGGATGCGGGTGATGGACCATTCCGGCGAGTCCTTGAAGCATGGGATCTGCTCTGCTTCCAGTTCTTCTTTCAGCATCCTCAGACTGGCGCCGCCCAGATAGTGATCATAGATCCTTCGGACGATCTCCGCCTGTTCCGGGATGATCTCCGGTTTGCCATCTTCACCCTTGCGGTAGCCGTACAGTTTTTTGTACTGGATGCTGGCCTTGCCTGCTTCCATGGCGCGGCGTTTGCCCCAGGTCACAGTTCTCACATATCAGTTTTCGGGAAAGTGGGTAGGGTTGTTCTCTCCGTTTTTTTCCAAAGGTTTCTTTTCTGCGCTGAATGAGCTTTTGTACCTGATCGAAGGTTTCCTTGGCGATAATAGGCGGATGCGTTCCTGCGGCATAGTATTTTTCACGTTCTCCTTTGTTCTTGCAGCGGGTCACAGGGAAGGTGTCGGTGGTATAGCTTTTCTGCCACAGGGAGTCACCGATGTATCGTTCATTGGTCAGAATATAGTGAACTGCGCTTTCTCTCCAAGTTTTGTTTTGGTTGGTAGGGATGCCTTCCTTGTCTAACATTGCAGCGATCCGCGTTTTATTGATGCCGTCCAGATACCACTGAAATATCCTGCACACAACCAGTGCCGCATCCGGTTCGATCTCAATTTTTTGTTCACGATTTTGTAGCCGTAAGCCATGGAGGACGGGAGGAATGTCCCACTCTCCATTCTGCGCTGATAACTCCAGCGCATATTAATCCCGGACGATCATTGCTTCGATGGTGGGGACAGGAGTCTCATAGTCATCGGCGGCCATACCATAATTACCGATGAGAGGATAGGTCATGATGACCGCCTGGTCGGTGTAGGAGGGGTCAGAAAGGATCTCCTGATGTCCCACCATCGAGGTATTGAATACCAGTTCCAGCACCTTTTCTCCGATGTATCCAAAGGCAGAGCCCAGATATTCTTCGCCGTCTTCCAAAATCAACTTTCTGTTATAATAATCAATCAATCATTTTTCTCTCCTTCCAATGCAGCTGCGAGGAACCCTTGAAACAACGAATGGGGGCGGTTGGGGCGGCTCTTGAATTCGGGGTGATACTGTACGCCCACATAGAAGGGTCTGTCGCTCAGCTCTACCGCTTCCACCAGCCGTCCATCAGGGGAAAGACCGCTCATGGTCAGTCCCGCCGCCTGCATGGCCTCCCGATAGTCGTTGTTGAATTCATAGCGGTGGCGGTGGCGCTCCCGGATTTGAGTACTCCCATAGCACCGCGCCATGGTTGTTCCGGTGGCGATCGCACAGGGATAGCCGCCCAGGCGGAGGGTGCCGCCTTTGTCGATGTCCTCGCTCTGACCGGGCATGAAGTCGATGACCTTATGAGGGCACTCCGGGGCAAATTCACCCGAATCAGCATCAGCAATACCAAGCACATGACGGGCAAATTCGATAACCGCGATCTGCATCCCCAGGCAGATGCCCAGATAGGGGATATTGTGCTCCCTGGCATACTGGGCTGCCAAGATCATCCCCTGGATGCCTCGGCTTCCGAAGCCGCCCGGGACGAGGATTCCGTCAAGGGGAGCGAGAAGCTCCTCCTGGGTCTCTTCTGTGACGGTTTCCGAGTCGATCCATCGGATGTCCACCACCGCGCCAAGGGCAAACCCGGCGTGGCGCAGGGCCTCCGCGACAGAGAGGTAGGCATCGTGGAGCTGCACATACTTTCCCACAAGGCCGATGGTCACCGATCTGCTGCGGCTTTTGATGGCAGCAACCATCGCCTGCCACTCGCGCAGATCCGGCTCGGGCGTGGACAGCCACAGCTCCCGGCAGACCACTGCGGACAGATTCGACTGTTCCAAATAGAGGGGGGCCTCATAGAGAATGGGAAGGGTCAGGTTCTCTATGACACAGTCCGGCTTCACATTGCAGAAGTTCGCGATCTTGCGGAAGATTTCCAGGTCTGTGATGGGCTCGTCACAGCGCAGAACAATGATGTCCGGGGCAATCCCCAGCCCCTGCAACTCTTTTACGGAGTGCTGGGTGGGCTTAGATTTGTGCTCTCCAGACGCTTTCAGATAGGGGACCAGAGTGACATGGATGAACAGGGCGTTCCCCGGCCCCACCTCATGGCCCACCTGCCGGATGGCTTCAATAAAGGGCTGGCTCTCGATGTCGCCGATGGTCCCGCCGATCTCCGTGATGACCACATCGGCCTCAGCCTTGCTGCCCACATTGTAGATAAAGCGCTTGATCTCGTCCGTGATGTGTGGAATGGTCTGTACAGTGGTCCCCAGATATGCGCCCCGGCGCTCCTTAGATATGACGTTGGAATAGACCTTTCCAGTGGTCAGGTTGGAATATTGGTTCAGGTCCTCATCAATGAACCGCTCGTAGTGCCCCAGATCCAGATCCGTCTCAGCTCCGTCCTCGGTGACATAGACCTCACCGTGCTGATAGGGACTCATGGTGCCGGGGTCCACATTGATGTATGGGTCCAGCTTCTGGGCCGCTACCTTCAGCCCCCTGGCCTTCAGCAGCCGCCCCAATGAGGCCGCTGTGATCCCCTTCCCCAATCCAGAAACAACGCCGCCCGTCACGAAAACATACTTTGTCATGTGCCATCCTCCCACAGAAAACTTAAAAAAGAGAAGGCGTCCATCAGGGGACAGAAGTCCCTTGATGAACACCTTCGTTCAACAGGTGGTATTTTACTGCGGCTGACAGCGATTTGTCAACCTGAGTTTTCACAATTCTGCCCGCTGCTGCACACAGGATCTCTGTGCTATTTATAAGTTTTGATGACCGCTTCTGCGGCCTCCCGCTTGGAGATGCGCTGATCCATGGATTGCTTTTCGATATAGCGGTGGGCCTCCGGCTCTGTCATGCCGAGGCACTCGATCAACAGCCACTTGGCCCGGTTGACCAGACGGATCTCCTCGATCTTCTCCTCCACTGTGGCCTGCTTTGCCTCCATCTGGCGCATCCGCTCCCGGGTGGCGCAGAGGATCCGCAGATTCTGCGCCACCATCTGCATATTGGTGGGCTTGGACAACGTGAGCACGCCGTAGCTGACGACCTTTGCGTATATATCATCAAATTGATCGTTCCGGACCAGCAGCAGGACCCCGGCCCCGCTTCCGGTACAAATATCCACCGCCAGACGCATCCCAAAGTCATCCGGCAGCGGAGCGTTGATGAGCACAATATCAAACGCCGCTTCCGCAATTTTGCGGCGGGCTTCTCCGATACTGTGTACCGTTGTCACCGGCCAGTAATCTGTCACAGGGAGCAGCGGCATGATCTTGGTGGCAAAACTGTCGGAAGACGAAACGATCAGTACGCTGTATGTCCGCTCCTGAAAGACCATGTTCTCTCCTCCTTTCGCCTGGACCCGGCAGGCTTCTCACCGATGGCAATAGGCAGAGACTACGGTTTTCGGAAGATGCTCGTTGACAAAGGAACTTGCCTCGGCCAGTGCGGCGGCTTCATACAGAGAGCCGGGCAGCTTTTTCAGTCCCTCCAGCACCTCGGCGGGAGCGGTATAGACATTGAAATCAGAAGCGGGGGGAAGCTGCAGGTCATGCCCAATCCCATACATTCCGGCGTAGATCAGGAGTGCGTAGGCAAGGTACGGATTGGCCGTCGGATCGGCAGAGCGCAGCTCGGCCCGGCGGTATTCGCCCACCGCTGCCGGGATACGGATCAGCTGGGAGCGGTTTTCCGCCGACCATGTCACATAGCGCGGGGCCTTGTCGTGACCGAGGCGGCAGTAGGACTCCTCACATGGGTTCAGGAACAGCGTCATCTCACAGATGTTCGCCAGGATCCCCGCGATCACGCTGGGCAGCGGCTGGGAAAGCCCATCACATTTAACAGAGACATTGATGTGCATCCCATTTCCATCCCAGTCCGCCAGCGGCTTGGGGGAAAAGCTGGCACAAAGGCCGTTCTGGGCGGCCACGGTGCGGACAACTGTGTGGAAGGTGACAGCGTTGTCAGCAGCCATAAGGGGGTCTGAATACCGGAAGTCGATCTCATTCTGGCCCGGGCCGCTTTCGTGATGCGAACTCTCAGGCTGGATCCCCATCTGCTCCAGCATCAGGCAGATCTCCCGGCGGATCGATTCCCCCTTGTCATCTGGCGCAATGTCCATATAGCCGGCCCGGTCGTATGGGATCTTTGTGTCGTTGCCCTGTTCATCGACTCGAAACAGATAGAACTCCATCTCGGCGCCGAACGCAAACCGGAAGCCCCTGGCGTCGGCCTGCGCCACCGCCTGTTTGAGGATGCTTCTGGTATCCCGCTCAAAGGGCCGGCCGTCCGGGTAGGAGATGTCACAGAACATCCGCACCACCTTGCCCTGTTCTGGGCGCCAGGGGAGCTGGATCAGGGTGGAGGGGTCCGGGTGGAGCAGAAGATCGGATCGAATCTCGCCGCCGAATCCATCCACTGCCGATGCGTCAAAGGCGATCCCGTATGCAAAGGCGCGCTTGAGCTCGCTGGGCATGATGGCTACATTGTGCTGCTTTCCATAGACATTGCAGAAGGCTAGACGGATAAATTTGATGTCCTCCTCCTGAACGAACTGTATCACTTCTTCCGGCGTGTACTTCACGTTCCCACCCGCTTCCTTTCCTTCAAGACGAATCTGACCGGCTTCGCGCTGGGTTCAGCGCGATATTTCCCGGATGTTGAACACTTTTCGGGAGAAAGATCCCTGTTTGTCGGTTAGAATACGAGAAAACCGTCCGTTTTGCAAGTCCGTAATTTGCCAAAAAATAGCTGGCTGAAAAAAACCATTTTTGACAGATTGACAGTTGACTTTTCCTGCTCCAGGATGTATATTTTGCGGTGTTGAGAGACATTGGCGTCTCGAAGGCAGGACCTTCGTAACGCCAATGTCCTTTTTTATTTTCTGAAGGGGAGATCTGTTATGACGACTGTACCGGAAATGTTCGGAAGCATGGTCTTCGACAGCCGCGTGATGAAGGCGCGCCTGTCCGGGGAGGTATATCACTCTCTGAAGCGTACCATTCAAAACGGGACCAGACTGGATCTATCCGTGGCCAATGCGGTGGCCGACGCCATGAAGGACTGGGCTGTCGAAAACGGCGCGACCCACTTCACCCATTGGTTCCAGCCCCTGACCGGGATCACCGCGGAAAAGCACGACAGCTTCATCACTCCCGCGCCAGACGGCAGAGTGCTCATGGAGTTCTCCGGCAAGGAGCTGATCCGCGGAGAGCCGGACGCCTCCTCCTTCCCCTCCGGCGGTCTGCGGGCCACCTTCGAGGCCCGGGGCTACACCGCCTGGGATCCCACCAGCTATGCGTTCATCAAGGGCAAGACCCTCTGCATCCCAACCGCCTTCTGCTCCTACGGCGGGGAGGCGCTGGATAAGAAAACGCCTCTTCTGCGCAGTATGGAGGCGCTGAACTGTCAGGCCCTCCGGGTACTGAAGCTGTTCGGCAACGACGAGGTCAGACGTGTGACCCCCTCTGTCGGTCCAGAGCAGGAATATTTCCTGATCGACAAGGCTCTGTATGAGCAGCGCAAGGACCTGATCTATACCGGCAGGACCCTGTTCGGCGCCAAGCCCCCCAAGGGGCAGGAGCTGGACGATCACTACTTTGGCTCCATCAAGCCCCGTGTCGCCGCCTTCATGGAGGAGCTGAACACTGAGCTGTGGAAGCTGGGTATCTTGGCCAAAACGGAGCACAATGAGGTAGCCCCCGCTCAGCATGAGCTTGCTCCCATCTACACCACGACCAATCTGGCCACGGACCAGAACCAGCTAACCATGGAGATCATGCAGCGGGTGGCGGCCAAGCACGACATGGTGTGCCTGCTCCACGAAAAGCCCTTTGCCGGAGTCAATGGCAGCGGCAAGCACAACAACTGGTCCCTCTCCACCGACACCGGTGTGAATCTGCTCTCTCCCGGTGATACCCCCCACGAAAACGCCCAGTTCCTGCTGTTTCTGGCGGCGGTGATCCAGGCGGTGGACGACTATCAGGGGCTGCTGAGAGCTTCTGTCGCGACGGCCGGAAACGACCACCGCCTGGGGGCCAACGAGGCGCCCCCCGCCGTGATCTCGATGTTTCTGGGGGATGAGCTGACCGCTGTACTAGACGCCATCGAGACCGATTCTGCCTATGCCGGTGTGGAAAAGAAGAAAATGAAGCTGGGCGTGGACGTGCTTCCCCGCTTTCTCCGGGACACCACGGACCGCAACCGCACCTCGCCCTTTGCCTTTACCGGCAACAAATTTGAATTCCGGATGCTGGGTTCTTCTAACTCCATCGCCTGCGCCAACATCATGCTCAACGCCGCGGTGGCCCAGTCCCTGAAGCTCTATGCGGACGAGCTGGAGCGGGCTGAGGACTTCAACGCTGCCCTGCATGAGCTGATCAAGCGTGCCATCCAAGCGCATAAGCGGATCATCTTCAACGGAAATGGCTATGACGATGCGTGGATCCGGGAGGCCACGGAGGAGCGGGGCCTGCTGAACCTGCGCACCACACCGGACGCGATCCCCGAGCTTCTGAAAGCGAAGAATGTGGAGATGCTGACGGCCCACAAAGTCTATACCGAAGCGGAGCTGCGCTCCCGGTATGAGATTATGCTGGAAAATTACTGCAAAACGGTGTGCATTGAGGCCCAGACCATGAGCGACATGGCCCGGAAGCAGATCCTGCCCGCTGTTGCCCGCTATGCCGCGGATGTGGCCCGGGACGCCGCCGGCAAGAAAGCCCTGGATGCTGGGCTCAGTTGTGCCTATGAAACAAAGCTGGTCAAAAAGCTGACGGCGGTGATCGAGAGCATCGACGCCAGAACTGACGCACTGGACAGCGTAATTGCCAAACTCAGGACCATTTCCGATGTGACCGAGGAGGCCAATTTCATCCGGGACGAGTTGCTCTCCCGTATGACGGAGCTGCGGGCCGCAGCCGACGAGGCGGAAATCTTGACCGAGGAGCGCTGCTGGCCCTTCCCCACTTACGGCGATCTGCTGTTCAGCGTCAAGTGATCCTGGCATAAAGCGAGACGGCCCATTTTCCCGGCGGACCGGGGCAGACATCCACAACATACAAAAGCGTTTGAGAAGAGAGAAGTACCGCAAGAGTTCACCCACAGAGAGCGCGGGACGGTGAGAGCCGCGCGGCAGAGCTTGCGGGAATAACACTTTTCGAGCTGCGATCTGAAAGGAGCAATCCAAGTAGGTGAGCCGGATCACCGCCCGTTACGCGGCAGGGCCCCACTGTGCGGCCCGTAAACGAGTACAAATACAGGTGGCACCGCGAGAACAGCACTTGCCCTGTTGAATGCTGATGATGATGTTTAGGAGGTCAATACGATGTGTTCTATCATGGGCTACTGCTCGGAAGCTGCCGACTATGCGCGGTTCAAAAACGGTTTTGACAGGACCATATCCCGGGGGCCGGACGACAGCCGGATCGTGGATACGGGAAATGGGCTGCTGGGGTTTCACCGGCTGGCCATTATGGGCTTACAGCCGGAGGGGATGCAGCCCTTTGCGCTGGACGGCAGCTATGTGGTCTGTAACGGTGAGATCTACGGCTTTGAGACGTTGAAGCAGGCGCTTCAGGAAAAGGGCTATACGTTCCAAAGCGGGTCTGACTGTGAGATCCTGCTCCCGCTGTATCGGGAATACGGCGTGGAGATGTTTCGGATGCTGGATGCGGAGTTTGCGTTGATCTTATACGACGGAGATACCAAAAGCTATATCGCCGCCCGGGACCCCATCGGTATCCGTCCGCTCTACTACGGTTACGACCCCTCCGGGACCATCGTCTTTGCCAGTGAGCCCAAAAACCTGGTGGGGCTCTGTGAGAAGATCATGCCGTTTCCGCCGGGACACTACTACAAGGATGGAAAATTTGTCTGCTACCGGGACATCACCGCCGTCAAGGAGGTGTGCCGGGACGATCTGGATACCGTGTGCACAGCAATCCGGGAAAAGCTGATCGCCGGCATCAAAAAGCGTCTGGTGTCCGACGCCAAGGTCGGCTTCCTCCTCAGCGGCGGTCTGGACTCCTCGCTGGTGTGCGCGGTGGCGCAGAAATGCTCCGACCGGCCCATCCGCACCTTTGCCATCGGCATGAGCGAGGACGCCATTGATCTGAAGTATGCCAGAGAGGTGGCAGACTACATCGGAAGCCAGCATACGGAGGTCTATATGACGCCGGAGGAGGTGCTGGACTCACTGGAGACAGTGATTGCCCTGCTGGGCACCTATGACATCACCACCATCCGGGCCAGCATGGGGATGTATCTGGTCTGCAAGGCCATCCACGAACAGACCGACATCCGGGTCCTGCTGACCGGAGAGATCAGCGACGAGCTGTTTGGCTATAAATACACCGACTTTGCCCCGTCGGCGGAGGAGTTTCAGAAGGAAGCGGTCAAGCGTATCCGGGAATTGCATATGTACGATGTGCTTCGGGCCGACCGGTGCGTCTCCGTCAACTCCCTGGAGGCCCGGGTCCCCTTCGGAGACCTGGACTTTGTGGAGTATGTGATGGGCATTGACCCGGAGCGGAAGCTGAACAAGTACGGGAAGGGAAAATATCTGCTTCGCCGCGCCTTTGAGGGGGACTACCTGCCCCACAGCATCCTCTACCGGGAGAAGGCCGCTTTTTCCGACGCCGTGGGCCATTCCATGGTGGATTACCTGAAGGACTATGCGGAGCGCCGCTATACCGATGAGGAATTTGAGAAAAAGCGCCTGGCCTACGGCCACGCCCGGCCCTTTACCAAAGAATCCCTTCTGTATCGCGAGATCTTTGAAGCATACTATCCCGGCCAGAGCGGGATGATCGTGGACTTTTGGATGCCAAACAGAAGCTGGAAGGGCTGCAATGTGAACGATCCGTCCGCGCGGGTGCTGGCCAACTACGGCGACAGCGGAAAATAACAAGGGAGGATACAGGCAATGCAAAAGCTGAAACAGATCTATGAGGGAAAGGCCAAAAAGGTCTATGAGACGGACGATCCGGAACTCTACATCGTGGACTACAAGGATGACGCCACCGCCTTCAACGGGCTGAAAAAGGGGACCATCGCAGGAAAGGGCGTCATTAACAACCGGATGAGCAACCTTTTGATGCAGGTACTGGAAAAAAACGGTGTCCCTACCCATTTTGTGCGGGAGCTGAGCCAGCGGGAGACTCTGGTCAGGAAGGTGTCCATCGTCCCGCTGGAGGTCATCGTCCGCAACATCGCCGCCGGCTCCTTCTCCAAGCGGTACGGCGTCCCGGAGGGGTTGGTATTTGAGGAGCCGGTCCTCGAATTCTCCTATAAAAACGATGCACTGGGCGATCCTCTGCTCAACACCAGCCACGCCCTGGCCCTGAAGCTGGCCACCCCCGCCGAGATCGATACTATCAAGGGTTATGCACTTCAGATAGACCGCATTTTACAGCGCTTTTGGTCCGAATGCGGCGTGACGCTGGCAGACTTCAAGCTGGAGTTCGGCAGGACCTCGGACGGCAGCATCATCCTGGCCGACGAGATCAGCCCCGATACCTGCCGCCTGTGGGATACTGCCACCGGAGAAAAGCTGGATAAGGACCGCTTCCGCCGGGATCTGGGCGGCGTGGAGGAGGCATACGCCGAAATCATGAAGAGGCTGGTGGAACATGGTGCAAATTAAACAGGTCGTTCCCAAGGAACACCACATTCGGGAAGAGTGTGGTGTCTTTGGCGTTTTTTCCAAGGAGCCTGCCGACGTGGCCTCACTGGCCTATTATGGGCTGTTCGCCCTCCAGCACCGGGGACAGGAGAGCGCGGGGATCGCAGTCAACGATGACGGAGTATTTACCACCTATCGGGACGAGGGGCTGGTCAACGAGGTTTTTCCTAAGGAGCGCCTCCAGCGGCTGGGGAGCGGAAACATCGTCGTGGGGCACGTCCGCTATGCCACCACCGGCTCCGACCGCAAGCGCAATGCCCAGCCCATCATCATCAACCACCACAAGGGGCGGATGGCGCTGGCACACAACGGAAATCTGACCAACTCCTATGAGCTGAGAACCCGTCTGGAGCAGAACGGCTCTATCTTCCACACTACCACCGACAGCGAGGTAATTGCCTATATCATCGTGCAGGAGCGGCTCCATACCCCATCTATCGAGGAGGCTGTGTATGATGCCATGGGCCGGATTGAAGGGGCGTACTCTCTTGTGATCTCCTCTCCCACCAAGCTCATCGCTGCCCGGGATCCCCACGGCTTCCGTCCCCTCTGCATGGGGGAAACAGCCGACGGAAAAACGGTCTTTGCCTCGGAGAGCTGCGCGCTGGACGCCGTCGGAGCCCGCTTTCTCCGGGACATCCGCCCCGGCGAGATCGTCACCGTCAGCTATGACGGTGTGAAAAGTGATACTCGCCGCTGTGGGACAGCCGGCAAGCATCTGTGCGTCTTTGAGTTCGTTTACTTTGCACGGCCGGACTCGGTGATTGATGGCACCGCGGTGAGCGCCGCGCGGCAGCGGGCCGGAGCCTTTCTTGCCGCCGAGCACCCAGTGGAGGCTGATGTGGTCATCGGCGTCCCGGACTCCGGTCTGGACGCCGCTCTGGGGTACGCCAAAGCCTCCGGGATCCCCTACGGCATCGGCTTCACCAAGAATAAATACATCGGGCGCACATTCATTTCCCCCACCCAGGAGCTGCGGGAGATGGGCGTCAACCTCAAGCTCAACCCCATCCGCGCGCTGGTGGATGGGAAGCGCATCGTGCTGATCGATGATTCCATCGTCCGGGGTACCACCTGCCGGGGCGTGATCGATCTGCTGCGCCGGGCCGGAGCCAGAGAGATCCACATGAGAGTCAGCGCACCGCCTTTTGTCGCCCCCTGCTACTATGGCACGGACATTGACGATGCGGAAAACCTGATTGCAAACCACCACACAGTGGAGGAAATCGCGGAGATCATCGGTGTGGATTCCCTGGGCTATCTTAGTGTAGAGCACCTCTTGCAGATCGCAGAGGGATGCAGCGGCTTCTGCACCGCCTGCTTCGGCGGCGCATACCCCACCGCGATCCCGAGCCGTGGGGATAAGGATCGGTTTGAACGAAAAATTCGGCTGGGGTCCAGGTGCAAGGAGACGCCCGGCCAAACCGATGACATTGATCAATGAGGAGGATACGATGGAGCGCATCTTGATTCTGGATTTCGGCGGTCAGTATAATCAACTGATTGCCCGGCGGGTACGCGAGTGCAAAGTCTACTGCGAGGTCCACCCATACACCATGCCGGTGGAGGACATCCGTGTCTTTTCTCCCATCGGGATCATCTTTACCGGGGGGCCGAGCAGCGTATATGAGGCGGGGTCCCCCCAGGTGGACCCGGCGGTCTTTGAACTTGGGATCCCTGTGCTTGGGATCTGCTACGGCTGTCAGCTGCTGGCCCAAGCGTTGGGCGGACAGGTGACCCCGGCTCAGGAGGATTCTGCCCGAGAGTATGGAAAAACCGTGACCTGGTATGATCGGTCCAGTCCCATCTTCCAGGGCCTCCCGGAGAAAAGCGTCTCCTGGATGAGCCATGGGGACTATATGGCGTGTGTCCCTGCGGGTTTTCGGCTGACGGCACACTCCGAGGCCTGCGCCCATGTGGCCATTGCGGACGAGGCGCGGCGGTTTTATGGCGTCCAGTTTCATCCGGAGGTCAGCCATACAGAGTATGGCACACAGATGATCCGCAATTTTCTGTATGAGGTATGCGGGGCCCACGGCACCTGGAGCATGGCGGATTACAAAGGCACCGCGATCCGTCAGATTCGAGACCGGGTGGGACGCGGCAGGGTCCTCCTGGCCCTCAGCGGCGGTGTGGACAGTTCTGTGTGCGCGGCGCTGCTGGCCGAGGCGATTGGCAGCCAGCTGACCTGTGTCTTTGTGGATCACGGCCTGATGCGGCTAAACGAGGGAGACGAGATCGAGGCGGCCTTTGCAAGACGGTCCATGAACTTTGTCCGTGTCAATGCGGAGCGCCGGTTCCTGTCCAAGCTGTCCGGTCAGTCCGACCCGGAATGCAAGCGCAAGATCATCGGAGAAGAATTTATCCGGGTCTTTGAGGAAGAAGCGAGAAAGCTCGGCGCGGTGGACTATCTTGCCCAGGGCACCATCTACCCCGATGTGATCGAGTCCGGTGCAGGCGCTGCCGCTGTCATCAAAAGCCACCACAATGTGGGCGGCCTGCCCGACCATGTGGAGTTCAAGGAGATCCTGGAACCGCTGAAGCTGCTGTTTAAGGACGAGGTGCGCCAGCTGGGCCGGGAGTTGGGGCTTCCCGAAGCCCTGGTCAGCCGTCAGCCCTTCCCAGGCCCCGGCCTCGCCATCCGGATCATCGGAGAGGTCACAAAGGAAAAAGCGGATACCCTGCGTCAGGCCGATTTCATCTTCCGGGATATTCTTACAAAAGCCGGGCAGAGCCAATGCCTAAGCCAATATTTCGCAGTTCTGACCAATACGCGCTCCGTCGGCGTCATGGGGGATGGCAGGACATACGACCATACGCTGGCACTCCGGGCAGTCACGACGGATGACTTTATGACGGCAGATTGGGCCTGGATCCCTTATGAGGTCCTGGATCAGGTCTCCGTGCGGATCGTGAACGAGGTAAAAGGGATCAACCGCATCGTTTATGACATTACAAGTAAGCCCCCGGCCACCGTGGAGTGGGAATGACCGTCAAAAGGTTGCAAACCCGCATGAATACAGGCTTTTTTGCCCGTCGCTGTGGCTCTTGATACTGGATTGATACTATTAGTGTCCTCCCGGTATTCCCAAGAGAATAATCACAAAGGGACAAGCAAAACCGCCCTGCTGAACGACAAATTCAGCAGGGCGGTTTTTTGCTTGTCTTATTTATTTTTTCTCCAGGTTACATAATACTGGCGTTCCTTGCCATCGTCACAAGTAGCGGGCCAGTTGAGTTTCCATTCAAAATATTCGTCCCTGGTAATCTCCCCGGCGTCAAGTTCCTGCTGCCGTAAAAGCCATTCGTGCATGAACTCGTCCACAAGTCCGTACTGAAAGTAAATCCCCACGGGAGGATGGATGGGCCAGTCGTCGTTGTCATTGTAGCGCACGCTGGTATCATCGGAGGCCCCTGTCTTGCCGGGATTGCGGACAAGCTGGAACAGGCGGATAGCGCCTGGGCTGTCCTCGTCCAGCCAGAAAAATGTCCGCATGAAGTCCTCGGCAGAGCCGGGGGCGATGGTGTAGAAGTTCTGGCGGTCTACCCGCAGCGCCTCGGCCATCTTGTCCAGCAGCTCCCGTTTCGGGACACGGTAATTCGTCTCATACTGGGCGATCCGGTTGTCCGCACCCTTTTCCTCCAAACCAATGGCAAGGCCCAATTCCTTTTGTGTCATACCCCGAAAGGTACGGATTTTCTTGATTTTATCCCCTACGGTCATATCATTCACCGCCTTTGAGGATAGTATAGCGCAAAAAAGCGAAATACGCAAGATGTATCTTAACAAAAATGCGAAATAAATTCTTGACATTAGCATAGATGTTAATGTATAATGACAATGCGGATATTAACATATTTGCGAAACTAAAATAAGGAGGTGCTGACCATGGAAAAGGAGCTGTTTGTGAGGGCGGAGGAGGTCGCCAGAGCGCTGGGCGTTTCCAAGCCCTACGCCTACAAGCTGGTGCGGGAGATGAACGAGG
>ULSV01026601.1_pt1 | contig 15560 bp, 11 predicted proteins | sample 1956991 | NCBI WGS metagenome assembly ULSV01 (sample SAMEA4835717, study PRJEB28245) | human gut metagenome | biome: gut microbiome; material: fecal sample | place: Denmark | collected 2008 | reverse complement strand
AAATATATTTAAAAATCGTGTCTTTTTTATTGACTATAGTCCACTATCACAGCGTTTCCTAATTCTAAAGTATCCAACAGGATACCTGCCACCAATAGAATTTTCCCACCCATATGTACAACTTTGCCTACTTCTGTAAAGTTTTTAAATCTCATATACATGGCTTCCGATATAGGTTTGTGATTTAGATACTTTTTCAAAAACTCCGGTTTGTCAACATCATAATTAATATGAAACGGTAAACTCTTTCCATCTTCAATATGCGGTTTATCCAACATAAATGCCCTTTTCTTTTTTCCATCCTTTGTATAGAACAAAATGGAATAATCATTCTTATCTGGCAAATTTTTCAGCATTGGATCTTTGGTTTTTGCTTTGCGAATATCTCTTGTTACAACCTCATGTGTTACCCCTGTTAAATCACTCTGCAATACATCAATATAAGTCAACACAGGCACAGAACCTGACACCAGAGCCTTTAACAATTCATTCCACGCACTAAGCGTTTCCTCTCCGAAAACCCCATCCTCTTTCAGCCATCCATGTGTACCTCTGATCCCTAATGCATTTATATTTCTTTGTAAAGTCAAAATTTTTTGTTGGTTTCCACCTACAAACCACATCAGTTTTTCCACTTTATTTTTTAAACCAGCACAGGATATCCCTGCTTTTCCACATTGTTCTATAGCTGTAAAGCAAATTTTTCCATTTTCATCAAGGATATAATCTTTATTTCTGTCTCCTTGATCCAAATCATTAGAAAGTTCATCGCATACTTTTTTCAGCATATTCTGAATTTCTGAAACATATTTTTTCGGATGCCCATAAGAATAAACTCGTGGAAAGCCTCTGAAAAAAACTTTTTTCTGCATCTCCTGATTGTATTCTCTGCTGCAAACAACCTTTCCATTTTTGCCAACATAATTGCGCTGATGGTTCAAATAATCATAATAATGCAAAACATCCTGTAAAAACCCTTTTCCTTTTCCCTGTTCTATAGACATGAGAAACTCCAATTTTTTTGCATCATTTGATGCCGCTTGATAGACCGTACCACTTACTGCTTTTTGCAAAAGATTTATCTTTTCCGACATAGAAAAACTACTTCCAGTTGTACTTCGTAGCTTTCGTTCTGTTTTTTCGATCATCCCCATACTTTCAGATGATTTTCTTTTGGATGCACTTGCAGACAGCAAAACAAGGGAAACAATTTGGTTCACATCGCCACTGGCACTGCCCCATTGCCGTGAAATTTCTCCTATCGCCTTTGCCAATTCTGCAGTTTCCTGCCGATCTTTTTCAGGAAGAAAAGCCAAAATGTCTGCACATTTTTTTACATCTTGATATATCACAGAAACAATCTCTTTGCAGCTACGCGCAAGTTCTTTACATCCATCAAAATATTGATATTCCTTTGGGACTTTCATCACTTCTGTTATCTTACAGTTTCGATTCATTTCTTGAAAATAAGCTGCTGATCCTACGATTTTTCCATTTTTTCCTATTAGCTCTTTACTCATACATATTATCCTTTCTATGATTTATTTTCCAGAGTATAACGAAAAAAAAGTCTCATAGGATCTCAATGTTTCTAAATTTTTTAGAGAAACACATTCCTTTTACTTCTCTCATCAACACAAAAAGGCAGTGAGATTCTCTATTCCCACCGCCTAAAAACTATTGGTCCGAAAATTTCTTCAAGCTTCCCTTCCTTCCCATCACTCCTCAAAGTCCATCCGCTGTACCATCACAATTCCCGCATGAAACTGTATCTCCAGTTTATTTTCATTGACCACTTTAATCACTCGAATGAGCCTACGTACCAATTCCTCGTCAAACTCTCTCTGTAACCAGCTTGTTTTTTTCACATACTGCTCCAAATCCGCTGTTCTTTGCTGACAACTTTCCGCCAGTCTATTTTCTTTTGCAGTCTGTGCTCTGGCTTTTTGCAGTTCTTTCATTTTCCTCATGATTTTCTCATATTCCTGTTCAAAATCCCCTTGTCCATCTTTCATCCCGGTTTCCATAAGTTCCATCAGCTTTTTCTGACAGACTTCCATCTGTTTGAGGATTTCTGTTTCTTTTTCCGAAGCCTGATAACCTCCTATAACTCGCAGGACATTTTCTCGGAATGTCTGCACAAACCTCCCCTGATCCTCTGCCACACTGTTGATGGCAGTCATAATGGCAGTATGCAGTGTCTTTTCTTTCAATGTGGGAGAATACTTGCACCTCTTTTTTCCGTTTTTCAGCCGATTGTCACATCGCCAAACAGCCTGCTTTACGCCATACTTTGACCAGACCTGTCTGCGGTAAGGATGTCCGCATTCTCCACAGTAGAGAATATCAGACAGAACATATTTCCCGCTGTATTTCCCTCTTTGCAGTCCATTTTTTCTTTTGACAGCCGGTTTGTAGATAGCAGCCCTTCTGGCTTTTTCCTCCTGCACACGATAAAACAATTCTTTGGGGATAATGGCTTCATGGTCATTCTCTATGTAATACTGGGGTACGATCCCGTTGTTTTTCACTTTCTTTTTCGTCAGGAAATCCACCGTATATGTTTTCTGCTGGAGGGCGTCCCCCATATATTTCTCATTGGAAAGCATCCGGTCAATGGTAGTGGTGCTCCATGTCATTTTCCCTGTTACCGTAGGAATGCCCTCAGCTTCCAGAATCCGTTTGATGCGGTAACTGCTGTTGCCTTCCAGATACAGCTTGTAAATCCGCCGCACCAGCTGCGCTTCTTCCGGTACGATCACAAGATTTCCGTCTTTATCTTTCGTATAGCCCAGAAATCTGCTGTGGTTCACCATGACCTTTCCTTCCTCAAACTTCCGTACAATACCCCAATGACAGTTTTCGCTGATATTCCGGCTTTCTTCCTGTGCCTGACTGCTCAATATGGTCAAAAGCAGTTCTCCGCTGCCCTCCATGGTATTGATGCTTTCTTTCTCGAATATGACAGGGATATTCTTTTCTTTCAGCTTTCTGATGTTAGTCAGGGCATCCACCGTATTTCTGGCAAAGCGGCTGATGGACTTTGTCAGTACCATATCGATTTTTCCTGCCATACAGTCCTCGATCATTGCCTGAAAATCCAGACGTTTTTTGGTACTGGTGGCACTTTTCCCATCATCGGCATAAATGCCAGCCAATTTCCAACCGGGGTGATTCTGTATCTTTTCCCGATAGTGGTTTACCTGTGCTTCATAACTGCTTTCTTGCTGTTCCTGTAAAGTACTGACACGGCAGTAAGCGGCTACCCGAAGCAGTTTGGTCTGCTGGCTTCCTTCTGCCGCATGGGCAGGTACCGCCGGAATCACTGAAATATTCTTTTTTATGGTCTGCAGCATCGCTCATTCCTCCTTTATCCATATTTTTTGCTGATACCCATTTTTGAAATGAAACTCCAGATACCCTTCTTTCGCAACAACGACTTTTTTCATGGTTTCCGCCAAGAGATGACTGTCAAACTTCGTTGGAACCGGCGTATGGTTCAGAAGATACAGCAGTTTTTCCGTCTGAAAATCACTGTCATCAACGACCGTATGTTGATACTGTTCCACCGCTCTTGCATACGCCAGCTCTTTTAATCTTTTTGCATCACAGCATGGTGACATCAACAGATTTTGTATTTCCTTTGTCAGCCGGATTTCCAAAAGACTTTGTTTTCTTTCTCTTTTGGATTTTCTTTGGTTCAGACAGGAAGGATGCTCCATGACTTCCCGCAGGACACGCAGAAATCCTTCTTCCAGCTGTACCTGTATCAAAGAAAGATTGTCACAGCCCATCCCCTTTTTATGGGCATCCTTTTTACATTTTCATCGTTTTTGCTGTTGTCTATCCACACACTGCCAATACACACCGCCGCATTGTCCACAAATCAGAAGTTCATTCCACAAAGTCCTGTTGTTATGCCCGTTTAGGGTATTTGTTTTCCCCAGTTTTTCCGCCCGTTCCTTTCTTCTGTTCTGCACCCGCCAGAACAGGTCATCCTCTATCATTCGGGGATAGAAATCATCCCCCAGATATTTTTGATTTTCCAGTATTTTTCCCACCATGCAGCAATGCCAAACTGCTTTCTGATTCGCCGTCCATATACCTTTTGCCGTCAAGTCCTTAGCAATGGCATTACAGGATGCCCCATCGTCATAAGCCTTATAAATAGCTTGCACCACCTGACAGGTTTCTGGTTCTATCTGCGCTTTTCCCTGCGCCACAGAATAGCCCAAGGGGATATGTCTTTGCATCCATCAACGCTCCTTTCTATATACTTCCGCTAAAATCAGCCCATTTTTTAATTGAAACTCCAAGCGATTTTCATATACCATCACCTGCTCCACAATCAGTGTGAAGGCTTCTTCCTGAAATGTCTCCATGACCTTAGGACGCAGCCGAAAGACCGCCATCAGGTATTCTGTCTGGGCGATTTCTTCCTCAAAGACGCCTTTATCCTGTAACTTTCTCAGATTTCTTCTGCCTGTTTCCAACTCCCGCTCCAGTGCATTTCGCTTCTCTATAAAAATGGCAGCGTCCATGCTCCCTTCCGAAAGAACTTTCTGAAGCATCTGACACTGCCATTGTATTTCCTGTATTCTGTTTTTCCATTGTTCCTGCTCTCTTTCCCCGTCCTCTGGCGCTGCTTTCAGGGCAGACAGAAGGGGAAGAAAGATTTCTTCATAAGCTCCTGCCAGACAATTCCACAGATGCACAAAGGCTTCTTGGATGATCTCCTCCCGAACAGCCTTCTGGCTGCACTTTGTCATATCCTGCAAATGCCCTTTACAGCACCACTGGACTGCTTCATAAGGCTTTCCCATATAAATTTTCTGTCTGCGAAAGGTGTTTCCGCACACGCCGCAGCGGATACGACCGCTGAACACATATCGGTTTAGGGAAGGCGCCTTATTTTTAGCTGACTGGCTACGGTATTCATAAATCTGACGCACCGCTTCCGCTTCTTCCTTGGTGATAATGGGCGGATGGTTTTCCGTAATCAAGTATTTTGGATATGTACCATGATTGCGTTTTCGTATAAAGGGGAGACAAGAGGTGCTGTATGTCTTTTGATAAATGAGATTCCCTTCGTAGACAGGATTTAAAAGGATCTCCTGCACCACGACTTCATGCCATTTCCCCTTATTCCGTATGGTAGGGATGCCTTCTTCCTGCAATTCTTTGGCAATGGTATAACAACCTTTACCACCCAGATACGCTTCAAAAATCCTGCGTACCACCTTTGCTTCTTCCGGTTTTATCACCAGTTCTCCATTCTCGTCTTTTTCGTAGCCATAGGCAGGTGTTGAGATTTTATAAGTACCATTTTGAAACCGCCGCTGTACCGCCCATTTGCTGTTGGCAGAGATGTTTTCCGCCTCACTTTGGGCAATGGAACTGAGTATGGTCAGCAACTGTTCGCTTTTCTCCGAAAACGTACTGATTTTCTCTTTTTCAAAGTAGACTTCCACACCCATGTCTTTCAGCATACGAATGGTGCTGATACTGTCCACGGTGTTTCTAGCAAAGCGGGTGATGGATTTTGTCAGGATCAAATCAATTTTCCCCTTTTTGCAGTCCTGTATCATTTGCAGGAACTGCTCCCGATGGGTCAATTTTGTACCGCTTTGGGCTTCGTCCGCATAAATCCCTGCCCATATCCAATGTTCTTTTTCCTGTATCAATTTTGTATAGTATCGTATCTGTGCTTCCAAAGAATGTTTCTGTTCCCCTGACGCTGTACTGACACGACAATATGCACAAACTCGCTTCATCATGGGTGCGTTCTGCTGCTCTTGTTTTCTGACCGGTTCAATTTTTGTGATCTTCTTTTCCATCAAGTCCCCTCCTTTCGCACAACACAATACCACACCTTTTTTGACACATCTATGGTTTTACGCATATACTTGCGCAAGTTCCGGAGAAAAAGTTTCCCGGTTCAGCGCGTCGATTTTTTCGTACTCCCCCCGATCCAGATAACCGCTTTGCAGCATCAGATCCAGCAGTTTTCTGGACAGGGCATAATATACCTCTCTCGTTTCTTTCTTCTCTATCATATAGTTTCCTCCTTTGGTTTTTATCTGTTTTCAGCAACGGTACCAGCCATACCGCTGGTGAAAGCAGATAAAAATATGGCAATATAAACTGTGCCTGGCTGCACACATAGGCATCTCACCTCCCCCGTCATGGAGGCTGCCGTCCTTGCGATGTCTGGGACTCGGCAGAAGTATCATTATCCCTCTGTTTTGGTCATGGCATTTGATCCTGCCAAAAGATCATTCCCATACAGTAAAAATCGCTCGGATATTTCTTTACCTCCTGTTCATCGTCATGGCGTACTGTATGGTGCTGCTTTTCCCTCTCGGGCGAAACAGAGTAACGTATTTATATTGCCTGTATGCAGTTTTCAAGGTGCATCGAAGGGACGAAAAAAACCTCTTACTGATAAGCCGAAAAATGAGGGTGTTTGCCCTGCTTTTTCCGAAAACTTTTGAAGAAAATTTTTAAATGAAAAAACCCCCTCACTTATAAGCCGAAAAAACGACCCCTTTTACAACCAATTTCAGAAAATTTTTTCAATTTTTTTATCAAAATGATTGTCCGAATAAAAAGCCCTTCACTTATAAGCCGAACTAAGAAGGTACTTTATGCAGGTTTTTGCAAAATTTCTGATAGTTTGTGAAAAATACACAATCCTGAACCATCTGATTGCTTTAGAACATACTGCAACCAAACCTTTTGTTTTTTCTTGGTAAATAACCCTTCATATATCAGGTCACTAGAAAGGTATTTTATAACCGTTTTTTCAAAAATTTTTGAAGTTCGTTATATTTGACTAAATTCGAGGTGTTGAAAGCACGGGTGTTTTATGTATATTTCTCAATACCTTTTTGTTTTTTCACAGAAAAAAATCCCTTCATATATCAGGTCACTACGAAGGGGTTTGATGCACATGATTTTCAATTTTTTTCAGAATAATGAAAAAAACAGCTCCAAGTCCCTATATTTCGGGTTGAAACTGTTTTTTTGATGTAAAAATTGTATACAATATGGTAAAATTATCAAAATCTATATGGATACCTTCACCGCATTTTCCCGTACTGTATTGATGGTATCCACCAGTTCTTTTCGAGTCTTTGCGTCAAAGAGTTTGAGAAAACTGATGGGCTTATCAAAAGGCGGTTTTGTCAGTTCCGCAGGATTTTCCATGTATCCGTTCAATTCGATATGCTGGATCACCTTATGAACAAAAGCAATCTGTTTCTGATTCAAAGACTGATCGTTGATAAATGTGGAAAATGCCGCCATCGCCGCTTCATGATCCAGCTTTGCGATCTTTCGAATCAGAAGACCAAAAGGCGTATCTCCGAATTCCCGTACATAGTCTTCTCTGCTGCCCAATTCACTGGTCAGTATCCGCTCCAATTCCTGATAATCCCCTTGGGACAGCGGTATATTGTGGGTAAGCTTATGGATGGCTAGGGTATCCCCATGGTCATTGACATATCGGTTCACTTTCGCCCGATAATCTTCAAAATCATAGGCTGCCTCCATTTGTACCCCTTCCTGCTGTTCTGTGACAGGGTCTGTCAATTTTGTGATGATCTGGTGCTTTTTCTCTCCTTCATCCAGAAATTGAATCAGATCCCGCAGTTCCTTCCGCACCTTTTCAAACAAGAGCAAATCCTTAGCTTCCCAGAAAGCATCGGTACCAATTTTCCGAATCAGCGGCAGTTTTTCCTTGATTTGCGGAATTGTGACCTTCTTTTCCAGCAGCGCCGCCATGTCACAAAGCTGTTTTTTCGCATACTTGAAGGACGGCATCTGCTCCAGATGCGCCAGCATCAGCCCATACATGAAATTATCAAACCGCTTGGCAAATTCATCGGGATCATCCAGAAAAACCAGCGGTGCAATCTCCCGTTCCAGTTCCCCTTTATCCAGATCGCTGATATGGGCAAAAGCATCCTCTTTTTGATATTTCTCCACATACCGCAGCCGCATCTTGACGGCAATCAGTTCCCGTTTCAAATTCGCTACCTGTCCATGACAGGTTTCTACCAATTCCTTTCGCCATGCCTGATAGTCTGCATCCGCAAAGGTACTTTCCTGCAGTGCCATCATGATTCTTACCTGTTTTCCAAAGATATTCTCCGACAATGTCTTGGTTTCTCTGGTTTCATAGCCTTCCTTATGCTGACGGAAATATTCAAAATTGCCGCAGTAATCGAAAATCAAAAACCGCCGCTTATCCGTATATTCCCCGTCGATCTGGTCGATACAGGACAATCCCTTGCATAACCGTGTGCCCCGTCCGATCATCTGCCAGAATTTCGCTTTGGAACGGACTTTCTTGAAAAACACCAGATTCACACATTCCGGCACGTCGATACCCGTATCCATCATATCCACCGATACAGCAATATGGGGCGCTTTTTCCGGTATCTTGAAATCCTCTATGACTGTCTGGGCATAGGAATCGTCACAGACTACCCGCTGGGCAAAATTCCCATGATACTGGGGATACAGAGCGTTGAACCGATCCACGATAAACTGGGCATGACGCTTATTCTGGGCAAAAATAATGGTTTTCCCCAACCTGTCACCGCCTGCCACATGGATGCCCCGTTCCATCAAATCCTGCAGCACCTGATCTACTGTTTTTTCATTGAATACAAACTGGTTCAATGCCGCAGAAGGGATAAATTCCGGCATGACGCCGTCCTCTGTGAAATCATCTTCATAGCGCGCCTTATCTTCTTCGGATAAATCGTCGTAAGTAATGCCTTCCTCCAAAAACTTGGTTTTCACCTCATAATTATAATAAGGCACCAGCACTTTATCCTGATAAACTGCCGTTTCATAGTCGTATGCATAGGTAGGCACCCCATGCTCCATCTCAAAGAAATCGTATGTATTCCGATCTACGTCTGTTTTTGGAGTTGCCGTCAGCCCCACCAAAATGGCGTCAAAGTACTGGAAAATGGCACGATACTTCTTGAAAATACTTCTATGGCTTTCATCAATGATGATGAGATCAAAATGGGCAGGCGTAAAGAGCCGCTGTCCGTCTTTTGTTTTCGTATCATCAATGGCGTTGAGCATGGTGGGATAGGTGGAAAAGACGATTCTGGCGTTGCGGTCGTCCTTATTGGTGCAAAGATTACACAGGGACATATCCGGCAGATAGTTTTTGAAATCGTCTTTCGCCTGCTTCACCAATGCGGTACGGTCAGCCAGAAACAGGATATTCGTCACATACTTTCCACGGCTCAGTACATCTGTCAGGCTGGATGCCGTTCTGGTTTTGCCCGTACCTGTTGCCATTACTAACAGATGCTTGCGAAAGCCCTTTTCGATTTGTCCACAGACGGCACGAATGGCTTCTTTCTGGTAATAGCGGTCGGTGATTTTGTCGCTGATAGGCACTGTTTCCAGTTTCAGCCGTTCTGTCCGGCGGTTCATGAGTTTTTGCAGGTCATTTTTGCTGAAAATGCCGCTGACCTGCCGTTTCGGGCTGGTCTGATCGTCCCAGTAATAAGTTTCAAAGCCGTTTGTAATGAAAATCATGGGGCGTCTGCCAAACTTCCGTTCCAGACAGTCCGCATATAAAACCGCCTGTTTCCAACCATTGTTGGGGTCTTTGCTGGCACGTTTGGCTTCCACCACCGCCAAAGGCAGACCATCCTTGCCGAAAAGCACATAGTCCGCATAGCCTTTCTGCCCTGCCTTGCCCGCCATGCCGTCCACTTCGTATTCCACCTGCACATCGGCGTCCACGCCTGTAAACTTCCAGCCCGCATCTCTCAGATCCACATCAATAAACCGCTTGCGGGTGGCAAATTCCGAAAGATCCTCTGATTGGAAGGTGCGCTCTTTCTTGTGCTGGTCTTTTTCCGCAGTGAAACGGGCAGACATTTCCTCGATCTGCTTGCGGAGTTTTTCAATCTCCGCTTGTTTTTCATCCAGCAGGCTTTCCTGTTCCTTGATCTTCTTCACATCCACAGCGATTTTCTCGGCAGGGATCAGGGCAGGGTCAAACTTCCGTTCTTGGTAGGCGGTGCCATAACAATAGTCGATCCACTGGACGAATTCAAAAAGGGATTGGAGGCACAAAAGGGCGTCACCCTTCTGGATGTTATGCCCCGTATGTACGGCTTCGTTGCCTAGCTTGGCGATAAAGGGCAGCTTGCCCCAGGTATTCCGGTCTACGGCAAAACGGAAAGAAGGCTCATGGAGGAGGGACTGGAGGTTGTCCCGATAAGGCATCTCCATGGAGGTATCGGCGGCATAGACCCACTTCACCGCCAGTTCCAAGGCTTTCCGACAGCCCACGGCACACATGGCAGGAGAAGCGGCAAAGATGCGCTCCGCTTCTACACAGGCAGGGGCAAAAAGGGCGTAGGTGGGTTTTTCTTTTAGAAAAGAAAAGTTGGTCATGGGGTCACCTCCAAACTTAATCTAAATATTTTTTCACAAATTCATTATAGCTGATTACTTCCAAATCCCGATTTTTCATTTTTTTCTGTAATCGTACATCCTCCGTAACTAAAACACATCCTTCCATAGCTGCTGTTGCTCCAATCAATGCGTCTTTTTTATTTGATTTATTGGAATTTAATAATTCTGTATAAATTGAACTAGATTGAAAGGATAGATGCCCAAAATCAATATAATCAAACGTAAATGGAGTCGCAACTAATTTTGCATTTATATCACATAGATTCATTATATTTCTAATTCTAATTTGCTTTCTTTCATCCGATATTTCTGCAAGTTCTCTAACCTGTATTCCTGTAATATAATATTCTAGTTTATCCTTTGCCTTCTTTAATTTATTGATATCTTCATTCATTCTATCAAATGAATTACTATCAAACATTATTTTTGTTCTCATATACTCCTCCATTTAATCATATCTTTCAGCATTGGATATTGATTTTATTGATAGATCTGGGCTATATTGACCATTTCCAGATATATCAAAACTTATTGATGTATGACATACAAAAACAATATCTTGTTTAAATTTATTCCCCAAAATATCTTCATAAAATAAAGATGTGCTAATATCAAATCTTAAATTATATTTATTCCACACTCTTTGACTAGGCATTCTTTCGCCATTATTTATAATTATATCATCACTGGAGATTTTATCATAATTTAAATGCAAATGTATTTCTACACATCCTTCTTCACCCGGCAGCAATGCATTTACAGTTGCCGGAGCAGTTGATGTCATAAATGAGAGTATTCGTTTTCTATCATTATTAACCTTATTTTCAACAAATTTAATATTTACAGCTGACCCAATGCCAGCATTTTTTATAATTAAATATCCTTGTAATTCTGGACCCTGATTTTCGATGGGTTCATAGACTAACGAATAGTAGCCAAGTATTTTGTTTGTAAATTTTTGATTGCGTACTTGTTTTACATTGCTTTCATATCTAATATCAAAAAAAGGACGTATTTGGATCTCCCGATCTTTTCTATTTTGAGCATCAGAATATTTAATAGATATCAATATACCCACTACCGAAAAAATGCTTGCAATAATTGAACCAATATATCCTCCCAAAAAACTCGACCAATCAGAATTCGATAAATTACTAGGTAATTTATTACCAAAAATATACCAGTCTAAGGCAATAGGCAATAAAATAAGTATTATTGCTGTGCATATAATTGATATAATAATTGATCTCTTTTTCATATCTTTATTTTCCTCATCCAAAATACTCCTGCATTAGAGCCTTTTTCAATGTTTCCATATTTTCTAAACTTTCCTTGATACTTATTTTTGTCTTCTCTATTTGCTCGACAAAAGCGGAAAACTGATTTTGCAAATCTAGTGGTGGTATCGGAATCTGTAAATCTGATAAAATTTTTTGATTAAGATTTTGTATATTGGCTCCTCTTCCTCCCATTTTTTTCCTTACAGAATCTGTTTTCAACGTCCTTAATAAATAATCTGTCTGCACAATAGAAGATTTCAAACGAAATCTAATACAAAATCCACTAAATGTTGTTGGAATTTGATCAGGAAAAACAGCTATACTCCTGCCTACTAAATCTTTATTTCCATTTGAACGTACAAACACAATATCACCATTTTGTAACAGATATTCGTTTGATGGCATTTTATCTAGTGAAATCATCGGTAACATAGATGTATCCGTAATATAAGATAAATCTTTGAAATCCCCTACGCCTAGACAATGAATATCTATGCCAGAATCCTCCGTATGAAAATTCATGCCATTTTTACATTCTCCTAATTCTGCTAGTCCCTTAGTTTCCCATTGTTTTGGATTATCCACTGGGTCACCAAACATCTCCACAAACCTTGCCTTTACCAGCAAATCCAGCTTTTCCAGCTGCTGGCGGCGTTTGGCAATGAGGTCGCTGACCTTGTCCAGCACCGCCGCAATTTCTCGCTGTTCTTCAAGAGATGGGAGGGGGATTTCAATATTTTCTACAATACTTTTTGAGATTTCCTTAAAGGTTGCCCCTCTCCCTAATGAATTAAGATAGGCTGTTTTATTCTTCAAAAAATGATACAGATATCGATTATATATTTTTTCTGAACAAATCAAATTTTTAAAGCCCTGATTGCAATACATTTCCGTCCCTGCAATTGCCACTTTCCCAATAGGTGCTCGGGAAGAAAGCAGTACAGTTCCAGCTGGAAATGATTTTAAGCTACTATCAATAACCGCTTGCGATGTTATCTTTCTTTGCGTTTCATAAATTGTATCAGATTCGTCTGTCAATTCCGCAGGTGTTACCCAGTTCAAATTACCATCCCAATATCCTGAATGGTTACTCTTGGGGGTTGTACCAGAAACAACAGTGCATACATCTCCCAACCTTGCCATCACAACATCCCCTCCAATTCCGCCAGTCCTTTGGTGATCTCCATTTCCAGCTCATTCAGATCTGCCAGAATCTCCGTTGTGGAAGGGTATTCCACCGGCACATATTCCACCTTTTTATACTTATTGATGGACAGGTCATAGTCGTTTTGGGCGATTTCCTCTTTTGGCACAAAGAAGCTCTGTTCTGTCCGCTCCCGTTCTCCTTCCTGCTCCAGATGACAGAAGCGGTGGATGATGTCGGGAATGTCGTTGTCGGCGATTTCGCTGCGTTTGTCGTCCAGACTGAAGCCGTCGGCTTTCATATCGTAGAACCACACATTTTCTGTACCGCCTGCCCCTGTTTTGGTGAACACCAGCACCGCCGTAGACACGCCGGCGTAGGGCTTAAACACGCCGGAGGGCATGGAGATCACCGCTTTGAGCTGATGGTTTTCCACCAGTTCTTTCCGAATGCTTTTATGGGCTTTGGACGAACCAAAAAGCACCCCGTCCGGAACGATGCAGGCGCATCTGCCCCCTTTTTTCAGCATCCGCAAGAACAGTGCCAGAAAAAGCAGCTCTGTTTTCTTGGTATTGGTCACGGCTTTCAGATCGTCGTTGATGCTTTCGGCATCCACTGTCCCTTTGAATGGCGGATTTGCCAGACAGACCGTATAAGCTTCTTTGATCTGGTTCTGTTTGGATACGCTATCCTGATAGTCGATTTCCGGGTTAGTGATGGAATGGAGCATCAGGTTCATGGCGGAGATCCGCAGCATGGTTCTGTCCGTATCAAAGCCAGTGAAGGCTTCCCCTGCGAAATGTTCCCACTGCTCGCTGGTCATGGTGTCCTCGTAATGCTTGCGGATATATTCCGAAGCGGATACCAGAAAGCCAGCAGTACCACAGGCAGGGTCACAAATGGTGTCGTCAGGTGTGGGCTGCATCAGCTCTACCATCATTTCCCGAATGTGTTTCGGTGTACGGAACTGCCCATTCTGCCCAGCCGTTGCCAGCTTGCCCAGCATATACTCGTACAAGTCCCCCTGCATATCCAAGTCCGCAATATCATGCTCATAAAGGTCTTCCAGTCCGGTGATGATCTTCTGCAATACCTGGGGCGTAGGGATCAGAAACATGGCGTCCTCCATGTAACGAGCAAAGGCGGTATTGCCCTGGGCGCCTGTTCCATCCTCGTCAGAGATTTCCACCAGTTCCCCTCTCTCGTCAAAATCCGGCAGACGTCCCTGCTTCATGTTTTTGATAGCAGGGAAAACACGCTGGCTCATGACATCGTAAATGTCACGGGGGTCATTGTTTTTGAACTTGCTCCAGCGCATGGACTGCCCCGCAGGTGATGCCGGGAAGATGTGTTCCATTTTTTCTCCCATCAGGTTTTCAAATTCTTCGGTTTCCAGTTCTTTTTCATCCAGAGAACGAATGAACATCAGGTATGTCAGCTGTTCGATGACAGTCAGAGGGTTGGTGATACCGCCTGCCCAGATGTCCGTCCAGATTTTATCCACTTTATTTTTAATGGCTCCTGTAATCATGCAAGGTTTCCTCCGTTATTCTTGTTTTTATCATTCGACTTTTCGTTTCATGATTCTCTCTTTTTCAGTATAGTATATCCCACATAAAATCTCAAACAAAAATCCATATCTGCTGCCGCCCAAAGATATTCATTTTCTTTTCTGTATACCTGTAACTGTTATATTGAATGGTTCACATTCATGGCTCTTCGTGAGCCATACCATGGTTCAGCAAAAGGGCAGACCTCTCCCGTCAAAGACCTTCCTCTCTTTTCAAAATTTTCTATCCTGATTTTCAAAAGAAAAAGACTGCGTTCCGTTTGTCAGCTGAACCAAACAGGCGGCAGTCTTTTCTTCTGAACAGGCAAAATGATTTGTACTCTCCTCTCTATTTTTTCATAGCGAAAAAAATTTATTCCTCATCACTTCTTTGGTATCTCACAGCATCCTCCATGGTGAGGATGCCATTGATCTTTTTCACTTCGTTCACGCAGCGGATGTGAAGTCTGCGCATGGTTGCCTCATCCATATCGTTGATGGCAGCAAGCATACTTTCCAGCTTCGCCATCTCCACGGCAATTTTGAAAAGCAAACGAGCCAAATGATTCTCTGATGTTTTTACGATGCCCTTCATGGATTCCAACATCACTTCAGATAAAAAATCTTGATGGCTTTCCTGATAAAGATAACCGGAGTAAAAGTGAATGGCTCTTTCTATAAATGCACTGCGGTTTGCAAAATCTTCCCTTGTTACTGCCGCATCGCTTTTCTGGATGGCGTCCTTAGACAGCCACACGGTATATCGTTGTTTCTGGTATTCTTTTTTCATCAAAATGCTCCTTTCTCTCCATAGCGTCGGTACCAGCACACTTGGCAAAGCCGCTGGTTCTTAAGACAATCTTTTCTTTTTCTGTTTCACAACACGCAAATGAGCGCCAATCTTTTTTCACCGGCGCTGGCAAAAAATCTCCGCACTGCGGGGATTTGATGGACTCTGCCGGTAGTTTGACGCCGGCTTTTCACCTGCAAGTATTTTTCACATCTGGCAAAGTCCCTTTTGGCAGATATTGATTCCCAATACCCACTTTTTTTCTTTGCCCAAAATCGGGGCAAATTCGCTCCAAACTGCCTTACCCTGCAACTACTCTACCTGCTCTACAAAGCG
>ULSV01019524.1_pt1 | contig 15635 bp, 16 predicted proteins | sample 1956991 | NCBI WGS metagenome assembly ULSV01 (sample SAMEA4835717, study PRJEB28245) | human gut metagenome | biome: gut microbiome; material: fecal sample | place: Denmark | collected 2008 | reverse complement strand
TATAAATAAAGTTAAATTATAGTGTTGCGGAATTAAGGATAAACAGCTTTCTCTATAAAATTGTGTCCTAATGGAGTGACTGTCAAAAATAAAATGACACCGCAAAGTCCTGTTAGGAAATATCTTTTTATCTTTTTATTTTTATAATTTTGGGGATGTAACAGATAACAACCTATAATGAAGATGAACGCGATGTATCCGCTGGTTGAAAGTGTTGTTAATAGAGCAATGGTAAGAATCGCTATATATTTTTTTTGTCTGTTTTTCGCTATCAATCTGGAATGAAATAAAGAAAAATATAGAGCGACAGTTAACATACATTGGAATTGGCCAGGTTCACCGAATGGGCCACAATTTCTATCTGAGTGGAGAAATACAAAATTATACACTGGGCTGGTATAGCTATAAAGCATGCCTTCCGAGTATGAAGGTAACAAATAGGGAAAAAGAGGACTGACAACATTGAATCCCCATATATATGTAAGAAAAAATAGAATGATGCTGATGGCTGCTAATAGATAGGCTATTTGTAAGAAACGCTGTAATACATGTCTTTTATCAATGTGAATAGTTGTATAGATAAGTAATAGTATACAAATGATTCTGAGTGAGGTTCCTAAACTAAGGTCAGAGAAAAGTATTGGCAGTAATAAGGAGATCGAAAGCGCTCCTATGAAGTATGAAAAAGTTGTTCCTATGAATTCTTCTTTTTTGATAAAAAACAGATAGATAGAGCAACTAATCAGTATGGATACCAAAAATAGGTCTGCTCCTATATATATGGGTAATGCCATTCCACCCAAAGAGAGTGCACAGTATATCAAAATATACTGTACTGTAGCAAGGAGTGTGGAACTTTGGGGAGAAGTAGATCGTATGCGTATCAAAATTGTAAACTATTTAATTGTTTGGTGTCAAAAGAACCGTCATTCTCTACTAAAATCCAATCTGGGGATAAAGGATATCCGTGCCAAAAGATGCGTGGACAAATCTTAATCCCATTATTTAATAAGGCTGGCTTATACGAAAAAGAACTTTTGCTGGTTATTAATAAGTCTGCATATACCATATGTAGAAAGGATTCTTGAGCTCCCATGTGCAAACACCAATGTAAATTGGAATATTTGAAAAATTCTGTATAATCTTCGGGCTTTCCTTGAGAGAAAAAATAAATGTGGATAGGGCGATCCGTATATAAGTTATCCACTGTTTGTTTTAATACTTTGTCAAAATAATCATTACTCAAGAATCTCATGTTTAAGTTGGGATTGTCTACGTCTGATAGGATATCTCCTCGACGTACATGAATGGCAATGTTGAAATTCTCTCTCTGATAAATAAGTTGGTCTTTCTTACGGGCCGGGGCCGAATAAAATTTTTTCTTCAGTACTGGCATGATCCCATATTGTTCCATGTAGAATTGATCTTGTTCGGCAACGAATACTACTTTCTTGTTTTGATAAGATTGTATTATTTTTTTGTTTAAATTGACTTCCGTGACCTTTTCACTGTTGAACAGAGGAAGCTTACGGACTTGATATCCTTTACGTTTTAAATCTTGTATAGAAGGTTCTCCTTCACCAAATCCCAAAAACTCTTCCCAAATAGGATTGCTGAAGGGCAGATGTGCGAAATTTAGGTTGAATTGCTGAGCGTACCAATAACCCGCTATCCAGTTAGCCATTTGATGACCGATTCCTGCATCTGGGTTGGGCCTTGCCGTGTAATATGATTTATCATTGGGAAGACACTCTGTTTGGTGTCTTGGATGAAATAGATAATGCCAATAGGAACGGTAAATATATGGATAGATATTGTGGCTTTTAGCTTGCCGCATGATTTGATTCCAGATATGCTTCTTGGTTTTTCGTATGAACTCTTTGGCTGTCATTTTTTATATAGTTATAAATCTTTGATCCCAATTCACTCCTTCCCGAATTTGTCTTGTTGGTGATCCTGCATTTAAAGTGTTTGATTTTATATTTTTTGTAACTAAAGAATTGAAGCCTATGATTGCGTTATTACCTATGTTAACTCCTTTGGTTACTCTACTATCTTTTCCGATCCATACGTGGTTACCTATAATTATAGGGCGAGATGGATTTATAATTTCGCCTTGATCGTTATAAATGGGGTGTGAATCAGTATTCCAAAGTTCAACATGATCGGCGAGCATACAATCTTCACCGATTGATATGGAGTTTAACTTACCCATGCAGATTAGTTTCAAATAATTGCCGAATCCACTGTTGTTTCCAATTGAGATACTGCATTCTTCTCCTCGGATAATAATTTCTGATAGAGTGATTCCATTGATTTTCTGTATGTTAATTTGGTTGTTGTTGCCGATGACTTTAATTTTTGTCGCTGAAAATGGACCTTGGAGATTTATTTTGTTGTTATTACCGTTGACTTCTATACTTGTCCTTTTTAGGATGGAGTGTCGTATATCAATTTGATTACTTGCTGAGCTATTGGAGAAATGTCCGAAGATTATTACACTGTCATGTATATGAATACCTTTTAATTTGGACCAGTATTTGACTGTTATAAAAGACAGTACTTGAATAAGTATTTTTTTCATAATGTTTTTTTTACCAATAGCATGCGTCTTCCACTTGGTTCGCATTTAGTGGAATGTCATTTTTCTTAGGACGTATCCAGTGTTCATTCATTAAAGATAAGTAACTTCCGTATGGGATATTCCAGGCTTTTACTCCATAGTCTGGGTTTTCCCAACGCTTTCCTCGGATACCGAAAAGTAGTTGAAGTGCGCCACCTAAATGAACGGCTTTTTTCCCTTTCGACTTAACATAAGCAGCAAGTGGAAAACCGTATGCTCCACATCCTAATAAACAAATATCGAAGTTGATGTGGTCTATCTGTTTTTGCATGTGAGCCAATGCTTCGAACCAGCTGTTGAATCCTGGGGCTTGTCCTCCTATACTTTGAACTGCTTCGATAGTTGATAATTCAAATAAAGGTAGTATATCCGGATTATCAAAAAGGAGGTTGCGCTGTTCGTTATATTGTTTTTCAATGGAACGTGCAAAGGGGTGTACTACCAGCACTTTTTTCCCTTCCAAGGCCTTAGTCCAGGGAGATGCGTTCCAAAAGGGCTCTAACAGCATCAATTTGACTCTTTTCATATCGGGAGCGAAGTTGATAAATTGTTCATTATCTTGCCAACTCCCGAGTATATCTACTTGCGCTGCACTTTTTAGCATAAGTTCGCAAAATCTTTCAATTTCAGTCAAGGTCAATGGGAAGAATCCGGCATTATTGTTTAGATACTGCCATGTTTTCGTATTCCACCATAGATCAGGTGTTTTTCCTCTAATGTATGAAATAATGTCCTTTCGTTTACTCTTAACTCCTATATAATTTGCTGTTACACTTAACTCGAATCCACCGAATCGCGCAATCATGCAAGGGCGATCATCCGATAAAAGATTATATATCATTTGAGAAGATCTTTTAGGGGATGTCTCTATATAACAGGTATTTATTGGAGCGGCTGGATATAACATGGTATATGTTTTGCGCAAAGCCTTTAATAAGTATTCAAAAGGGATATGCATCTTTTTTTTAATTGTTGTGTGTAATTCTGTTCTTTATTATTGATATCAACTCTTGGGTGGTTTTTTTTTCTTCGTTGTTGAGAACAAGACACCATAAAGTGACCAAACTGAATAAGATCGTTGTAGTTAGGGTGATTCCCAATCTAACGATTCCTTCTGTCAGGAAATAACTGGGCAATATTCCTGAACCCACAATGATAACTGTGAATAATAGGCAGGGCAATAGTACTTCGCGTGTGTAAGTTGCGTAGTTGGCATTACATTTCTTATGGAAAAAATAAATAGAAAAAAGACCTCCTATGATGCCATTGCAAAGTATCCAAGCTATATACATATAATAAGGTGGATAATGAAAATGAAATAATAGGGCAGAAAGTATAATCGGCAGTAACCCTAATATGCTTCTTACCAGTGAATAGCCCTTAATTTCTCCTTGTGCTGCAATGCTACTTCCCAACGTTATGGTTAGTTGTTCTATCAAGCTTCTTAACAGTTGAAGGCGACAGAATACAATTGTCCATTCAGGTGTTGATTTCAGCCAAATTTTTAGAATATAAGGAGTTTCTATGATGAAAGGAATAGCGAATACTGCTAAAATAATGTAAGCAAACTTGCTACCTGTCATGCTTGCTTTGAGCATCAGGGCTCTGTTTCCACTTCCTTCACTCTTAGCGATAACTGGGTTCAAGGCTTTTAGCATTGTATTAGAGAATACCATTAATTGTCCGGAGATTTGGTTGGCGATGCCTTGGGCTGTGTTTAAAAGTGCCCCCCAGAAATTGTTTAGTACAATACCTAATCCATATTGAGAAATCATGCTGCTGGTTACCCCTATCAAGTTCCATCCGGCGAAAGCAGTCATACTTTTCATTAGTGAGGGGCTAAAGTACTTTCGAGGAGTGAATGCACATTCCGTGTATTTATGATGGCAATAAGTCTGCATGATGATCAACATAAAAACAGAAACCCCTGTGGTCAGCAGGGCGTAGACAATTAGTTTATCTTGTAGTGTGTAAATGATGATGATGGCGATAAGAAGTTTTAGTAATGAGCCGATAATACTGATTATGGCATAGTATTTCATGTTTTCGTGTGCATTTATCACCGCATCATAAGGTACGGTGATTATAGTAAAAAACGTGCTGGCTATTAGACTGCCGTATACAACTTGAGCGGCTGAAATGCGGTCGGTCGGAATGTTTAAAATGCCATTAAAAAAAAAGTACCCCCCAATTATCAATAGAACGGATGCTATAGTGGCTATTATTAAATGTAAAATTAAACTGGTATTGAAGATTTTCTTTTTAATTTTTGTATCTCCACTACCTTCTGAATAAGACATGAAGCGTTGTGTGGCGCTGGCCATAGCTGCATTCAGAAAACCAAGCATACTTATTGCACCTCCGATTATGTTGAATATTCCAAAGTCAATGGCTCCCAATGCATTGAGTATTACGCGAGTGGTGTATAGCGAGATAAACATGGTAATACCCATCTGGGCATAGAGGAATCCTGTGTTTTTTACGACACGGTTGGCGGTAGAACTCATAGATCGTTTTATGGTGTGGCTTATTGTATCTTATCGTTTCTTTTATTTATTCATATCCTTCATCTCACCGCCTCCATTTTTCCCACTCTCTCCACGAACCCCACCGGCATATCCACATGGGCGCAGCCCAGCATATCCAGCCTTACCGCCACCTTGCTTTTGCCGTCGATGGTCACCAGCTCGCCTTCCAGTCCGGCGAGGGGGCCTTTGATGACTCGCACCTGTTCGCCGGGGGCGAGAGGGGAGGAGCACACTTCGATGGCTTCTTCGGAGTAGTCGAGCATGAAGCGGAAGCGCTCCATCTGCTCGTCGGGGATGACGGCGGGGGTGCTTTGTCCGCGCAACACCATGTAGCGGCTGACGGACGAAAGGGTCAACACTTCGGCACGTTCTGCCGGGTCGACGTGTACGAAGATCATCATCGGGATGACTACGCGCTCGATCTTCTTGCGGCGGTCGCTCCATTGATGGATTTCTTCCTGCACGGGGAGGAAACTTTCGATGCCCATTGCCGTCAGGCGGTCACGGGTTTTCTTTTCGTGATAGAGACGGACATAGGCGGCAAGCCAGGATTTCATGTCTGATTGGGAGTATGGTTTGAGAAAGGGGAGGGAGGGTCGCTCCCGGATACGCTACGCGGTTACCTGTCACAGTTGTCTGCTGGGGTAAACCGAATCTTACGTTTGATTTTGCTGCAAAGATAGATATAATTTTACTAAATACAACAAATTGTTTATGAAAATAGAAAAAATAATGAATTTTTAATCTTTAGGTGTTACTTTTGTAAGTTTTAATAATTAACATATCTTTTAATTTTAATAATTATGGAAAAAAAACGACAAGTTTAAGAGTCCGAACGAATTGCTTAAAGAGTTGTCCGGACAGGTGTTTGCCCTGGTGCGTGAGCTTCCCAAACCGCTTTCGAGAGAAGAGATGCGGGAGTTGAAACGGTTGTGCCGCTTCCTGAACAATACGGTGAAGGATCAGGAGCGGAAACAGGAGGTGAGAAAATAAATCCGGGTGTTAAAAAGAACCGGGAGACGGATGGCGAAAGTGGGGTGCGGGTGGGTGTGGAGGCTTTCCGAAGGGACTTTTACGGCGGTTTTAACATTCGGAAGTGTAAAAAGTTTGTTGTTCTTTTGCATCATGGTTCATTGCAGAGGATGCGCAGTGGCAAGGGTTTTGCTTTGTGCGCTTGGCGGCGGATCGGGATTAAAAACATTAAAATTTAATACTCAATGAAAAAGAGAGAGTTTAAAATTTCCTTTTTCCTCCATGTGTGGGAAAAGAAAGCGGAAGAGATTTCGCTGGAAGAGTTTCATAATGACCTCAGGGGAGCACGCTGGAAGGTGCTTGCCGAGTCGTACCGGCGGTGGATGCGGACGGGCATGACCGAGGAGGGCAAAAGGCTGAAAGGGGCGCTGAATGCGGTGGTAGTGGCCGGCAAGTGCCGGGGCGGACATGCGGCGAGCCAGGTGACCGAGCTGAACGGACTGGCGCTGTTCGACTTTGATCATTGCCTCGAGATGCTGGCCGGGATGAAGGAGAAGGCCGGGGCGCTGCCTTATGTGGTGGGGGCTTTTGTCAGTATCTCGGGTGAAGGGTTGAAGCTGATTGTGCGCATCGATGCCGAGAATGCCGGGCAGTATGCGGTGGCTTATCCTGTCGTTGCCCGTGAGTTGGAGCGGGTGCTGGGGCATCCTTGCGATATGTCGTGCCGCGATCTGGGACGGGCGTGCTACGCTTCGTATGATCCGGAGGCGTACTATAATCCCGGTGCCGGGGTGTTTCCGTGGCGGGAGCAGGTGGACGGGCTGTTGCAGGCGGAAGGGGAGTGTTCCGAGCCGTCGGTGGGCAAGGCTTGTCCGGCGGGCGTTGCTCCCGAAGCGGGGGATGGCTTTATGCAGGTTTTCCTGAATGATTTTGATGCCCGGAATCCGTTTGTGGCGGGAGGGCGCCATGCGTTTGTGCTGAAGCTGGGACGTGTTGCCCGGTATAAAGGTTTTTCGCCGGAAGAAATGCGGCTGTTGCAAAAAGCAGTGGTTGAGAAATACGCGCAGGCTGATTTCGGGAGCGGAGAAATAGAGAAAACATTATCGTCTGGTTATCAGTATGTTTCTGTCAGGAGGGCGGACGCTGTCATGGCGAGTCAGGGGCCAAAAGTCCAAGGGCCACTCTATGCGCCAGAGGAGGGGGAGAGTGAAGAGGATATGGAGGATGTGTTGTTCGGAAAAAGTGAAGAATTTCGTCGGGTGGCTCCTTACTTTCCCGAAGAGGTGTTTGAGCATTTGCCTGATCTGCTTGCGCAGGGGGTGAAGGCGGCCGGCAGTTATCGGGAACGCGATATGTTGCTGATGGCGATGATCACCAATATCAGCGCCTGTCTGCCCGAGGTGCGTGTATTGTACGATCAGGTGTATTACTCGCCGCATCTGTATTACATGGTGATAGCCCATGCGGGAGGCGGAAAGGGGGTGGTGTCTCTGGCCGGCTTGTTGCCCGGAGAGATTCACCGCTATTATGAGAAGCAGAACGAGGAGATGCGCCTGGTGTATGATAAGGCCTTTTTTGAGTGGGAGCTGGAGTTGAAAAAGGCGCAGGCGGAAAAGCGTTCGCCGGATTTTTCGCTACGTCCCAAAGAGCCTGTCCGTAAGCTGTTGACGCTTTCGCCCAATGTGTCGAAGAGTATGCTGATCAGTGCATTGGAGGAGAGTGGCAAGCTGGGGTGCTGCATCAATGCTACGGAGCTGGACATGGTGTCGGGAGCTATCCGGAATGATTACGGAAAGCACGATGATGTGTTTCGGGCGGCTTTTCAACACGAAGTGGTTTCGGCCGATTTCAAGGTGAACGGCCGTCAGGTGGTGGCCCATAATCCGCATTTGGCGTTGTGCCTTGCCGGCACTCCCAACCAGCTGGTGCGTTTCATTCCTTCGTTGGAGAACGGTTTGTACAGCCGTTTCCTGGTGTATACGGGCCAGAGCGATTGGTGTTGGCGTTCGGCTGCCCCGCGGGAGGGAGGTGAAGATCATCGGGCGATGTTTGCCCGCCTGAGCGGCCGGTTGTTGGAGTTGCACCAGTTCTTGCTTCAGTCTCCCACGGAGGTTACGTTTACGGCTGCACAATGGGAGGAACATACGTCTCGTTTCTCCTCACACTTGTCCGAGGTGGTGAACGAGCGGGATGATTCGCCGGGAGCGATCGTGCTTCGTCACGGGCTGATGGCGAGCCGGATAGCAGGGGTGCTCACTGCCCTTCGCAAGGGAGAGTGCGCTTGGGCGATGCCGCAGTATGTATGTTCGGACGAGGATTTCCATACCGCTATGTTGATGACGGATGTGTTGTTGGAGCATAGCTTGCTGCTGTCCACCAGTGTGCGGAAGAGCGAGAGTAAGTCCGGCCCCCTGAAGCCTTATTTCAGGTTGCGTCCGGTGTTACAGACTTTTTCAGGAACTTTTACTTATAAGGATGCGATGGATCGGGCGGTAGAGATGGGGATTCCGGTAACCACTTTTAAACGGCTGTTCAGGAAGACGATAGAGCTTAAAATTATTGATAAAGAGGGAGATATGTATATCAGAACGCGGCGGGGCTGGCGGGAGACTGACGCATAGAGTGGCCCTTGGACTTTTGGCCCTCGGAAAACACCGGAGCAAACGAATGAATGTATGAAAAAACTCTTAAGCCTTTTCCGAAAAGACTTAAGAGTTTAGAGGAAAAGACTTGGATGTTTCGAGGGAAACGTCTAAGTCTTTTTCGTGTTTTTCACCACAGAGGACACAGAGTCTCACAGAGAATCTATATTTTCATTGGATATGCTTTTAGAAAAAAAACTCTGTGAGACTCTGTGTCCCTCTGTGGTGAATTCCCCTCTGTGGTGAATTCAAGGTTCTCCCAGGTAATACACGATCAGCCTGACTTCCCGTTTAAGGAAGCTGTGGCGGTATTTGTTGTAATTGACATCGGACAGTGCCTGTGTCAGGGCGGTGTTTTTACGCATCCAGCGGTAGAGTTTCTGCAGGGCGAGCACGGGGTCGAGTCCCGGGCAGTAAAGCTGTGCAAGTTCGGCTTTGGTGTACGAGCGGATGATGAAATCGGCTTCGGTTGTGTCTTCTTCTTTTCTTTGATTCATGGCTTTGATTATCTGATTGTTACATACTGTAAATGTACGGAAAAATATCCGGAATGCAGTGTGTTTTTATATTCTTTTTTCCTCAAACTTTGTCATCGGTCCTCTTTCTTTGTCATTGGCGCATCGGGGGTGTCGTATCTTTGAAATGTGATTGAAAAACAGATGTTTAACTCTAAAAAGAAAGTACGATTATGAGTAAAGAAGTTACGTATTCGGTAGTGGCGCGCAAGAACATGCTGAAGAAGGATGATCCCGCCAAGTATTATGCCCAGGCACAGGCCAGCGGCGATGTGGGGCTGGACGAGATCTCGACCCGGGTGGAAAAGGCCTGTACGGTACATTCGGCGGATGTCGTGGCGGTGCTGAAGGCGTTGGAGGATGAAATGGTGGATGGCCTGTCGAGGGGAGAGATTGTCAGGCTGGGGAATATCGGCACCTTCCAGGTGGGCCTGCGAAGCAGGGGAGCGGAGAAGGCGGAGGAGTTCAAAGCGGCGAATATCAGCAAGGCGAGAGTGAACTTCCGTCCGGGGCCTGTGCTGGCGGATGCGATGAAGACGCTCAATTTCAGTAAGGTGAGTACGCGGGCGGCGCAGAAAGGCGATGGCGGCGGGGATGGGGATATTGTGGATGACCCGACAGCATGACCCGACCACAGAGTGACACAGAGTCTCACAGAGGAGGAATTTCAACGACCTTTCTGTAAATCCGGAAATTAAAATTCTCTATACTATAGTCCCGGGGATTAAGATTCTATATCAGCTTGAAAATAAAGACTCTGTGTTGCTCTGTGTCCTCTGTGGTGTAAACGTAAAACAATTTAATATAGCAAAACAACGATGAAGAAGTTACAAAGAATCTTGGAATGGGTGATTGCATTCCTGATGTTTCTCAGTGGGAGAAATGTCGAAAAATGAAGGGGGAAGTATGAGGAAAATCGATTTGATTGTGATTCATTGCTCGGCAACGAGAGAAGACCGGTGTTTTACGGAGTTCGATCTGGATGTCTGCCATCGCAGGCGGGGATTCAACGGGCCGGGATACCACTTCTATATCCGGAAGGACGGGCGGATTGTGTCTACCCGTCCGGTGGAGAAGATCGGGGCGCATGCCAAGGGGCACAATGCGACGAGTATCGGTATCTGTTATGAAGGCGGGCTGGACGCGAGGGGCCGTCCCAAGGATACCCGGACGGAGTGGCAGGTACATTCGATGCGGGTGTTGGTGAAAACGTTATTGAAACAGTATCCCGGCAGCCGTGTGTGTGGCCACCGGGATCTGAGTCCGGACCTGAACGCCAATGGGGAGATCGAGCCCGAGGAATGGATAAAGCAGTGTCCGTGTTTTAATGTGATTGAAGATAAAAAATTACATTGATGTTTTAGAATTGATTATGAATCGCCAAAAGGGTTAATTTAATTAACTCTTTTGGCGGTTTGCTTTTCATGGAATAAGTGTAACAAATAATTAATTCATTATATTTTATAAAATCATAGAGATGCTTTTCTAATTATGCTTTTGTCCATAGCCGTAGCCATAACCGTACTTCTTTCCGTATCCGTAATAGCGGCCGTATTTTCCGTATCCATAGTAATAGCCGTATTTCCGCTTTTTCATGTCCAAGCCGTTGATTACGGTACACAGGTTGGGGAGCTTGTTGCCCAGGCGGAGATCTTCGAGCAGGGTATAGTCGGCTTTGTGGGTATAGTCGGCGCGGCAGACATAAACCGAGAGGTCGGCCACCCGTGCGATGATCTGTGTGTCGGTCACCATTCCGATGGGAGCGGTGTCGAGCACGATATAGTCGAAGTGCTTTTTCAGGATATCGATGGCTTCCACCAATGCCTGGCGTGCCAGCAGTTCGGTCGGGTTGGGCGGTACGGTTCCGCCGGGGAGGATGCTCAGGGTGCGGGATATCCCGGAGGGCTGCACCATAGACATCAGGTCGGTGGTCTGCGGGCCGGCCAGGAACTGGGTGATTCCTTTTTCTTTCTGCGAGAGGTTGAAGACCTTGTTGAGTCCCGGCTTGCGGATGTCGAGCCCTACGATGACTACTTTTTTGCCCAGCAGCGAGAGGCTGATGGCGAGGTTGGTGGCTACAAATGTTTTTCCTTCACCGCTGATGGTAGAGGTGACCAGGATGACTTTATTCTCTTCGCCCAGCATAAACTGCAGGTTGGTGCGGATGCCCCGGAAGGTTTCCGCCATCAGGCTGTTTTCGTTTTCGCGGACAGCGATGCCTCCCGCTTTCCCGTTACCCTCTTCGGCCAGGGGGATGTCTCCGATGATGGGGGCGGAGGTCAGCTTTTCCACATCGGCCCGTCCTTCTATCCGGAACTGGAGCAGCCCCATGACGTAGATGATGGCTACGGGGATGCCCATCCCCATGACGAGGGCTATCATATAGATCGTTTTGGTCTTGGGAGAAACGGGACCGTTGTCCGCCATGGCCTCGTCTACGATCTTGGCGTTGTTGGCAGTGGCGGCCAGTGCGATGGAGTTTTCTTCCCGTTTCTGCAACAGCATCAGGTAGAGTCCGGCTTTGATCTCCTGCTGCCGGGAGATGCTGACGAACTGGCGTTCCTGCGCGGGCGCATTGCTGATGCGGCGGTTGAACTTGCTGGCCTGACGGTCGAGGTCGGCCTTGGTGATCAGCAATCCTTTCTGAACGCTGTGGATGGTGGTCAGGATGTTTTCGCGCATGGCACGGATGCCGCTATCCAGGTTCACGATCACCGGGTTGCTTTCCGAGGAGTTGCGTAGCAGGCGGTTGCGCTGAAGCACCATTTCGTTGTATTGCCCGATCAGGGAGGAGAGTGACTGGTCGGTCAGGCCGACGTTGACGGGCAGCACGGCGTTGATCTTGTCCGGGGCGGAGATATATTCGGCGAGGTAGCGTACGAGGTTGAGCTGGGTGCCGTTCTCGACCCGTTGTTTCTCGTAGGCGGAATTTTCGCTCACAGCCAGTTGGGCGTCGCTGGCAAGGTCCGTCAGTCCGGCATCCCGTTTGAAGGTTTCCAGCTCCTTCTCGGTACTGAACAACTCGTCGTTGATGATGCGGATACGTCCGGCGATGAACTCTTCCGTTTTCTCCGCCACTTCGTTTTTGTCATTGTTGGTGTTCCGGTTGTAGACTTCGATCAGCCGGTTGATGAAGTCCTCGCCCCGGCGCTTGTTGGTGTTTTTGAGCGAGACGATGACGATGGAGGTGGTTTTGGAGGTAGGCTCTACGCTGAGCGCCGCCGCATACCTCTTTGCCGTCTGCATGGGGTTGCTTACAACGGCGGTGAGCGTCTGCGGTTCACTTACTCCGGCGGAGTCGCCGGCAAGGGTGAAGGTGAACGTTCCGGCCGGAGTGACGAGCAGGCCCGGCAGTTTGGAGAATTTTTTGTTGTAGGAGGTTTCCCCGACGGTGGCTTTCACGTCGAGCCGGTTGCCGGGCGACAGGGTGAGTTCGAATACGGCCGGACCCGGCAGCCTGTCTGCTTCTTGCGGGGTGAGCCCCACCAGTACCGGCGAACTTTTATAAAGCTCTACTTCGTTGAAACTGCCTTTGACGGAGTAGGTGGTGTAGAGGTTCAGCTCGCTGACCACATGCTTGACCAGCGTTTTGGAACGTAGTATTTCAATCTCGTTGTCGATGTTCGATACCGAGTTGACCAGCCCCAAGCCCTCGAGGGCGGCGAGATTTCCGCCACTGTTGCCCCCTTTCTTATCGTCCTTGATGATGACCGAGGCCGAGATGTTGTAGACCGGAGTGGTCTGCCGGAGGTGTAGCCATGCTCCGGCCAGGCAGATGATGACCGAGGCTACAAACCAGGGCCACCGGATGACGTAGCGGAACAGGAGGGCATGGAAGTCTATTTTTTCTTCTTTCTCTTCGTATAGATCGTCGTATAAGTCTTCTTTCATTGTCGGGGTTTCTTTATTTGGCGATGGTGATAATTAAACTGGCAAGCGACACGAGCGTGCCTACCACGGAGAACCAGATGGTGGTGCTGGCGCTGATGTCGGCTGTCTTTGCCTTGGTCTTATTGGGGGTGACATAGAGGATGTCGTTCTGTTGCAGATAGTAGTAGGGCGATTGGATGATGTCTGCCCGGTTCATGTTCAGCGTGATGATGTGCTGGTGTCCGTCGGCGTCTTCGCGGATCAGGCGGACATTGTCGCGCAGTCCGTACACGGTCATGTCGCCTGCCATGGCAAGGGCTTCGAAGAGGTTGACCTTTTCGTTGCTGATGGTAAACGTGCCCGGCCTGTTCACTTCGCCGATGACGGAAATTTTATAATTGGCCATGCGAACCGTCACAATGGTGTTTTCTTTGATGTATCCTTTCAGCTTTTCCCTGATCAGACTTTCCGCTTCGCCTTTGGTCAGTCCGCCGATATGGAGGGTGCCCAACACGGGGAAGTCGATGTTGCCCCGGTTGTCGACCAGATATTGCTGAAGGGCCGGTTGGCTGGTCAGGCTTTTTTGTGTATTGCTGACAGGGGTGGATACGGTCAGGTTGAACGGTTCTGCCAATTCCGGATCGCTGCACGATACAACGATGGTGAGCAGATCCTTCGGCAGGATGCGGGCATCATAGAGCTTGGCCTCTGCAACGGCACGTTGCGCCTCTCCCGGGTCTTGCAAGTAGGGTACTTTCTTGTAGGACTGGCAGGAAGCCAGTAAAATACAGGTTAACGTGAAAAAAAGTAGTCTTTTTGTCATTTATCTTAATTTTAGAATATTACTATGGGGTGGCTCACCACAGAGTACACAGAGTTTCACAGGGTTTTCATCTTTTGTGTGATGGGGGAAAAAAATTCTCTGTGAAACTCTGTGTTCCTCTGTGGTGTAATCTCTTTTATTCATTTTCTTTATTTTAATAAGCTTCTTTTTCTCCTTCCAGCGCATTTCTTACGGTTTTATATATAATATATAGATCGAGCATGAAGGTCCAGTGCTCGATGTACCAGATGTCGCGTTGCACACGTCCTTCCATTTGCCATAGTTCGTGAGTCTCTCCGCGGAAGCCGGTGACTTGCGCCCAGCCGGTGACACCCGGTTTCACGAAATGGCGGACCATGTATTTGTTGATCAGTTGTGAGTATTGTTCCGTGTGTTTCAGCATGTGGGGGCGGGGGCCTACTACCGACATGTCGCCCATCAGTACGTTGATGAACTGCGGGAGTTCGTCGATGCTGCTTTTACGCAGGAAGTTGCCGAAGCGCGTTTTGCGGGGATCGTGCAAGGTGGCCTGCAGGGTGTCGCTCTGCGTGTTCACCTTCATGGAGCGGAACTTGTAGCACCAGAATTCCCGTCCGTCTTCTCCACTGCGCTTTTGCTTGAAGAAGATGGGACCCGGCGAGGTGATTTTGATGGTCAGCCCGACAATGACATAGATAATGGGGAAGAGGGTGCAAAGAAACAAGAGCGAGAAAGCGATGTCGAACACACGCTTCCTGAATCGGTTTTCGGCAAAACTGAGCGGCTCCTGGCGGATGCAGAGTACGGGCACGTTGCCCAGGAGCTCGAAGTACATGCGCCGCTTCAGATAGCTGCGCACGTTGGGGACACTGAAAAAGCGTATCAGGTGATTTTCGCAATAGTCGATGATGGGGAGAATCTCTTCGCTGCGGGCCGAAGGCAGGCAACAATAAACCTGCTCGACTCCTCCCTGCTTCAGGCGGTCCACAATCTTACCGGGTTTTCCCAGATAGTTCACCTTTTCGGGGAAGCGGCTGCCGGGCTGGTCGTCAAAGTAGCCGATGACACGGAATCCGGAAGTGACGTCGTCCGTCATTTGGTGGTAGAGTTCGATTATATTGCTATTGCTTCCCACCAGAATGATGCTGCGGGAGTTGCCTCCATGCTTGCGATAGGACTTCAGGATCTTGCGGAACAATAACCGGTAACAAACCAACAGCAGAGTGAACGCAATGTAGAACAGTAAGAAAAAGCGGGCGGAAAGGATGCCGAAGTTTCCAAAGGTGAGCGCGCAGGAAAAAAACAAGGCGTGTCCCGCACTGTTGCGTAAGGCACGCCATACGATTTGCTCGGGACGTACTACACGGCGGTGCAATATGATACCTGAAGACATGTTGCTAACCAGGTAGCATAAGTTGAGCAATACCAGTACTTGGGGAAGTGAGTGAATGAATGGATCTGCAAAAAATTTGCTCCCCAATAGGGTGTACAAGGACAGAAAGGTGCCATTCAAGAGAATGAGATCTCCGGTGAATACAATCCTTTTAATGACTTTATTGAACCGCAATACCTGTTTCATACTGTACTTTTAGAAATGTTTGCGATAGTTGTCGTTAATGTTTGAATAACTACCATCTTGCTGTGTGCATTGCAATTTGTTCCCTTACTTATTAGGTAATAGAA
>ULSV01036506.1_pt1 | contig 15729 bp, 18 predicted proteins | sample 1956991 | NCBI WGS metagenome assembly ULSV01 (sample SAMEA4835717, study PRJEB28245) | human gut metagenome | biome: gut microbiome; material: fecal sample | place: Denmark | collected 2008 | reverse complement strand
TAATACCTAATCAAAAAATGTCCAATTTTTTGGGTTCAGTACACTTTAAATAGTGGCTTCTTTTTTATATTGCGGAGATGGTGCAATGGAAGCACAATGGGGTCATATCCCATAGACGAGGTTCGAATCCTATGTCCGCAACCAAAAAATACAAAAGAAGGTATGCCTATGAATTTGGGTGAATGTATGTTAAGAGAATGTAAAACTTGTAAATATGAAATAAGTTGCTTTAAGGAGTATAGAAATGAATATTCAAAAAATAGAAATAGGAAAACTAAAACCAGCAGATTACAATCCAAGAAAAGATTTAAAACCAGAAGATGAAGAATACCAAAAAATCAAAAAAAGTATAATTGAATTTGGATATGTAGATCCAATTATAGTAAATACAGATATGACTGTTATCGGTGGACATCAAAGACTAAAAGTATTAAAAGATTTAGGCTATACAGTTATTGAATGCAATATGGTAGATTTAGACAAAAATAAAGAAAAAGCATTAAATATAGCATTAAATAAAATTACAGGAGAATGGGACAATAAAAAATTAGAAGAATTACTTGCTGAATTAAAAGAAGCGGATATTGATATGGACATTACAGGCTTTAGTTTTGATGAAGTAGATGATATGCTAAAAGACATTACAGGATCAAAAGAAGATGACTTTGATTTAGAACAAGCCTTAAATGATATAGAAGAACCAAGAACTAAACCAGGAGATGTGTGGTTACTTGGTAAACATAGATTGATGTGTGGAGATAGTACAAAAAAAGAAGATGTTATGCATCTTATGAATAGACAAGTAGCTGATATGATTCTTACAGATCCACCTTATAATGTGGACTATGAAGGTAAAACAGCAGATGCATTAAAAATCGAGAATGATAATATGAACGAAACAGAGTTTTATAATTTTTTATTAACTTCATTTAGAAATATGTATGAATCAATAAAAAGTGGTGGTTCTATTTATGTTTTTCATGCAGATACAGAAGGCTTGAATTTTAGAAATGCATTTAAGTCTTGTGGATTCAAATTAGCACAATGTTTAGTTTGGGTTAAAAATACATTTGTTATGGGAAGACAAGATTATCAATGGAGACATGAGCCTATTTTGTATGGATGGAAAGAGGGTGCAGGACATTATTTTGTAGATAATAGAAAGCAAAGTACAGTTTTAGAATTTGATAAACCTTTAAGAAATGCAGAGCATCCTACAATGAAACCAGTTGATTTGCTGGTATATTTAATAAAAAATTCAAGCAAGGAAAATCATTTAATACTAGATTTATTTGCTGGAAGTGGAAGTACGTTAATAGCAGCTGAACAGGTACAAAGAAATTGTTATGCAATGGAATTAGATCCAAAATATTGTGATGTTATTATAAAGAGGTGGGAAAACCTAACAGGTGAAAAAGCAATACTAAAAAAGTAATGGAGGTGGGTGATATGCATTGACAGAAGCAAAAATTGAAAATATAAAAAATGATTATTTGCAAGGTATGAAATACAGAGATATTATGCAGAAGTATAATATCACTCAACCTGAATTAAGAAGTGTTATCCGAAGAAATAAATTGACTCGAAGTAAAAGCGAATTGCAACAAGGAAATAAAAATGCAATAGGAAATAAAGGAGGACATGGTACAGAAGATAACAAAAATGCTGTAGTTACAGGAGAATATGAAAAAATATATGAAGATGTTTTAGACGAAGAAGAACTAGAACTATATAATACAATTGAAGTAAACGATAAAGAACAACTTTTAATTAATGACTATAAAATATTAACTATTCGTGAAAAGCGAATGTTAAGTAGAATAAAAACATTAAAACAGCAAGGTAAAGACATGACAATAGATTTTATAAGAAAGAAAAATAGTAAATCAGAAACTGAAACAGTAACGGAAGCACAACCAACTATAAATATAATACAACGAATAGAAGAGGGATTAACAAGAGTACAAGAAGCAAAAAGAAAAACAATAGAAAGTTTAATGAAAATAAATGTTGATGGAGAAAGTAAAGATATAAACTTAAATATAAACAGTACAACTCCTTTATTAGAGAGTATAAATAGGCAATTGGGTGGTGGTAAAAATGGAAGAAAATGAGCAATTTCCACTATCTGAAAAGTATATTGATTTTCTTATGCATGAAGCAAGTACAGAGTTTTTAGAAGGAACTACATTTGCTGGAAAAACAACAGTTGCTATTCCAAAATTTATGTTTAAAATTGCAGATTATGAAGGTTCAAAGCCGAGTATAATTTCAGGATTAGATTTAGGAACAATAGAAAAAAATATAATAAACTCCGACAATGGATTAATAGCTGTATTTGGAGATTATGAACAAGGTGGAGCAATAGAATATCATTCAAATGGTGCTAAAAATATAAAATTACCACATATTATCTATCATACACCAAAGGGAAATAAAATTATTTATGTTTTAGGATATGATAATAAAGCTAGATGGAAAAAAGCTCTTGGTGGACAAGTTTATGGCTTATTTATAGATGAGTTTAATATTGCTGATATGGAATTTGTTAGAGAAGCATTTATGAGGGCAGATTACAGATTGTGTACTATGAATCCAGATGATCCAAACAAAGAATGTTATTCACAATTTGTTAATCATGCTAGACCAACAGAAAAATATAAAAACGATGCACCAATAGAACTTCTTGAAATGCTAAATCAAGAACAAACAGATGATTGGACTTGGTGGTATTTTACTTTTGATCATAATAAAAGTCTAACAAAAGAAAAGAAAAAACAAATTATACAGTCTGTTCCAGTAGGGACAAAATTATGGAAAAATAAAATAAAAGGATTACGAGGCAAGTCTACAGGGCTTGTTTTTCTTAACTTTGATAGAAGAAAACATTGTATTACAAAAGAAGAAGCAAAGAAATATTTAAAATCAGATGAAAATGAAATAATACAATTAACAACTAGGTTAGAAAAAAGCCACAGACAGCAAGGAGAATATTTTATTTTATTTACAGCAGGACTAGATACAGCATACAGTTCAATAAGTCCTGATACTATTGCAATGTCATTTGCTGGTATAACTAATAAAGGAAAATATATATTACTAGATGAAAGAGTTTATAATAATGCTAATTTAGAAGAACCACTTGCACCAAGTGACACAGTTAAAAACTTTGTGGATTTTTTGGAAAGAAATAGAAAAGAGTGGGGATTAGCAAGAAATGTATTTATAGATAATGCAGACCAAGCAACAATTAAAGAATTTGCAAAATACAAAAGGCAGACAGGATGTATTTATATTTTTAATGATGCTTGGAAAGCAAAAATGCAAATAATAGATAGAATAAACACTCAACTTGGATGGTTCAAAGATGGGTGTTATTTTATTGTTGATACATGTGCAAATTATTGTAACGAACTTGATGTTTATAGTTGGAAAGAAGACAAAGACAATGAACCAGAAGATGGGAATGATCATATGGTTAATAGTTGCCAATATAGTTGGATTCCATATGTAGATAAGATAGGAGTAAGAAAATGAAAATTGGAGAAAGAGTGAAAAATATGATTAAATCATGGTTAGATATTAGACCTGCACAAGGACAACTATTTTTAATTAATGAAAATATGGATTTTCAAGCTAATTGTATTAGAAATAAAATATGGTATAGAGGCGATAGTAAAGAATTAGCAGAATTTTATGGACAATTACAAAATTCAGCAGATACTTTTTGGGGAGCAGCACAAACAGCAGATATTAGAATGAAAAAATCTCATTCTGGATTACCCAAATTAATAGTTAAAACAATAATAAATACAGTAATGACAGACTATTCTGGTGATGATGTAGAAGATGAATATTGGAAACAAGTTAATAAAGAAAATGAATTTGATAATAAGATGCTAAAATCGTTACTAGCAGACTTATTACATATAGGAGATGGAGCAATAAAAATAAATTATGATGTTAATATATCAGATAAAGCTATTCTTGAATGGGTAGAAGGTTCAAAAATAGATTTTAAATATAGAAGAGGTAGATTAGTAGAACTTGTATTTAAATCATACCATGAAGAAAACAATACTACATATATGCTAGAAGAACATTATGGATATGGATATATAACTTATAAGTTATTAAAAGATGATAAAGAAGTACCATTAAAAACAGTGAAAGTCTTAGAAAAACTAGAAAATATATCTTTTGATAAATCAGTTATGTGGGCTATTCCAATAATGTTAAATGAATCAGCAAAATATAAGGGTAGAGGAGAATCTATTTTTGAAGGAAAATATGATTCTTTTGATAGTTTTGATGAAATAATTTCACAATGGTTAGAAGCAGTTAGGGCAGGAAGAGCAATAAAATATATTCCAGAAAATATGATTCCAAGAGACCCTGAAACAGGGGAATTATTAATAAATAGTAATCCTTTTGATAATAAATTTATTACTCCAGAAGCAAATATGAGTGAAAATAATAAAAATCAAATAGAAATACAACAAGCAGAGATACCAACTGAAAATTATTTACAATCATATATAACCTTTTTGGATTTATGTTTACAAGGAATTATAAGTCCTTCTACACTAGGAATTGATACAAAAAAATTAGATAATGCTGAAGCACAAAGAGAAAAGGAAAAAACAACACTATATACTAGAGGTCTAATAATAGATACTTTGGTAGACTTTATACCAAAAGTTATAAATACTGTTTTAAAATCCAGAGCTCAAATGGAAAAGAAACCAACACCAGAAGATATAGAAATAAGTTTGAAATTTGGAGAATATAATAATCCATCTTTTGAAGCACAAGTAGAAACAGTAGGAAAGGGAAGACAACAAGGAATAATGAGTATAGAAGCAAGTGTAGAAGAACTGTATGGAGACTCAAAAGATGAAAAATGGAAGTTAGAAGAAATTGCTAGATTAAAAGCAGAACAAGGGATTGTTGATATAGAAGAACCAGCTGTAAATTTTGATGCTGAAATGCAAGTTGAAGAAGATGCTACCGACACAGATGTTACTACCACCAAAAGAGAACCAGAAGTAAAGGCACAAAAAGATAAAAAAGACTAGGAGCAGGTTATAAATGAATAATGAGTATGATATAAGTCAAGCATTTCAAAGAATAGAAGAAATATTAATAAAATCTATGAAAAGAAATCTTACAAGGCATTTAAATGAAGAAAAAGACCTTAATATAAATTGGAGTGCATGGCAGTCAGAACAATTAAAAGCTTTAGAGCATTTTAAAAGCACAAATAAAAAAATGTTCAAAAATGATTTTTCTACTATTAACAATGATATTGAAGAATTGATAAAAAAGAGTTATGAAAATGGCAAGTTGGAACAAGAGAAGGTTATATTAGAAGCTATAAAGAATGGTACTTTTAATAGTAGCAATAAGAAAACAAATAAGATGTGGCATATTTATAAAACCACTAAGAATAGAAGAATAAAAAAGAAACAGTTAACTAGAATATATGAAAAAGTAAATCAAACAGAATCAAGTTTTTTCAGAATAAATGAAGGAAAATTAAAAGCACTCATAAATGAAACTAAAGAAAATTTTGAAAAAGCGGAATTGTCTATATTAAGATATTCAAATGACCAATATAGAAAAATAATATATGATGCTCAAGTATATGCTAATACAGGAAGCGGAACAGCACAGCAAGCAATTGATATGGCAACAAAGGATTTTCTTTCAAAAGGAATAAATAATATTGAATATTCAAATGGTTCAATGGTTAATATTGCAAGTTATGCAGAAATGGCAATAAGAACAGCAAATAAAAGAGCATATTTACAAGGTGAAGGTGAAAAAAGAAATGAATGGGGAGTTCATACAGTATTAGTTCCAAATCGTGGAGGGGGATGTCCTTATTGTATAAAATTCCAAGGGAAAGTCTTTATTGATGATGTATGGAGTAATGGAACGGAAGCTGAAAGTAAATCAACAGGATATCCGCTATTAAGTACAGCAGTAAAAGCAAAACTATTTCATCCTAATTGCAAAGATACAGTAGTAACATATTTCCCAGGAATTAATAAGAAACCACTCCCACCAACTGCAACAGAATTAGAAAAGAAAAAAGAAAATTATGTAATAGAACAAAAACAAAGATACAATGAAAGACAAATTAGAAAATATAAAAGACTTGAATTAGGATCTACTGAAGATGCAAATTGTGAAAAATATCACAATAAAAGACTTGAATGGGAACAATACAATAAAGAATTTTGTGAAGAACATGGCTTAAAAAGAAGATATGACAGAGAAGAATTGAAAGTTAAGGAGGTGTAAAATAATGAACGATAGAGCAAAATTTGTAGAAGTAAGCAAAGAACAGCAAGATAGGATAGACCTTATCAGAAGTTCTTTTTCTAAAATATATGATGTTATAGATGCGAATTGTAAATCAAGTCGAGAAACTTCATTAGCAATAACAAAATTGGAAGAAGCACAATTTTGGGCTATAAAAGGTATAACAAGAGAATAAAAAATAATTAAAATAAAAAAGAAAGGATGATTTTATCATGGCAAAGAAAAAAGAAGAAATTAAAAATGAAATGGTAACTGAAGAATCAACAGTTACAACAGAAACTAACGAGAATGTGGAGGAAGTAGAAAATACAACAGAAGAAGTAAAAACAGAGAAAAAAGAAAAGACTGAAAAAGCAAAAGAAAAAATAATTGCAAATATTACATTCATTGATAGATATACAAATGCAGTCTATGAAGAAGGAACGGAATTTATCATTGCAAATGTAGAAAAAACTGAAAAAGTAACAAATAAAAAATACAAAATTTCAAAAGAACGAGCAGAACAAATAAAAGCTAAAGGTTATGCTAATTAAGAAGAGCCAATAGGCTCTTTTTTAATACTCCAAACACTGATGAGGATAAAAGCTTGTGAATATATAGTCATTTCAAGACTTAAAAAAGTGGGAGGTAGTGAACATGGATGGAGAAAACAGCACAAATAACAATGTAAACAATAATTCAAATCCAAATAATGCCCAAAACACTACAGGGCAAAACAACAATCAAGCATCTAACACAATTGATTATAACAAAATTCAAGAAATGATAGATGGTAGAAATGCAAAAACAGAAGATAGCATATTAAAAAGCTATTTTGAAAAGCAAGGATTAAGCAAAGATGAGATGGAAAGTGCAATAAATACTTTCAAAACTCAAAAAGCTAATCAAGCTAATGCTCAAAATAAAGAGCTTACAGATACACAAGCATCTTTACAAAAAACACAATTAGAAAATCAAAGATTAAAAATAGAGAAAAAGGCTTTTGAATTTGTAGACGATTTGAATGTCGATAACAAAACAATGCCATATCTATTAAAAATGGCAGATTTAAGTAAATGTGCAGATAAAGATGGGAATGTATTAGAAGATACTTTAAAAACAGCACTACAAAAGGTTATTGATGATGTACCAGGATTAAAAAAACAAGTTCAAGGAACTGTAGGAATCACAGTTGGTGCTGACACTAACAATGGTACTAACTCAAATAATGGAACATTTGATTTCAACTTTGCTGGTGTAAGACCTAAAAAACAATAAAAATGAAAGGAAGGTAAATTATTATGGCATTTGAAAAAACTAATTTAAATTATGCTAAAGAATATTCACAAGCTTTAGCACAAGCATATCCATATACATTATATTTTGGAGCTTTGTGGAGTGCAGTAAAGCCAGATGTTAAATTTTTAAGAAATGATACAGTAATTCTACCAAGCTTAACTGTAAAAGGTAGAAAAAATGGAGATAGAGATTCAATTGGAAGCTTTGGAAGAAACTTTAATAATGCTGAAGAACCAAAGAAATTGAAAACTCACAGAACTTGGGATACACTTATTCACCCAAGAGATATTGAAGAAACAAATCATGTAGCAACTATTCAAAATATTACAAAAGTTATGAATGAAGAACAAAAATTCCCAGAAATGGATGCGGAAATGATTACTGCATTATATAAATTAAAAAATGAAATCGAAAGCATAACAGAGGATGAAGTTTTAACATTAGGAAATGTATTAACTAAATTTGATGCATTAATGGATAAAATGGATGAAAAAAGAGTTCCAGCAGCAGGAAGATTATTATATGCAGATACTCCAACAAAAACTTTAATTGATACAGCAAAAGAAGCAGCTAGAAACTTGTCAGCACAAGATACTGCTGTTGCAAGATCATTAGACAGAATTGGAGAAGTGGAAGTTATAGGTGTTCCAACTACTGCTATGAAATCTGCTTATGAGTTTACAGATGATGGATTTAATGTAGCAGGAGAAGCAAAAGCTGTAAAAATGTTATTAATACATCCATCAGCAGTAATTCCAGTTATAGCTTATGACTTTGCTCAATTAGGAGCTCCAAGTTCATTATCACAAGGAAAATGGACATACTTTGAAGAATCATTTGAAGATGTATTTATTTACAATAAAAAGCATGATGCTATTCAATTTTATATTGAAAGAAATGCATAGGAGTGATGATATATGAGCCATTATGTAGATAAAGATTATTATCAAAATACTTATAAAGGTTCAATTATTCCTAAAGATAAAATTGAAGAAAAATTAACAGAAGCAAGTATGCATATAGACACATTAACTTATAATCGTATTGTAAAAAGAAAATTTGAGAATTTAACAAATTTTCAAAAAGATATAGTTCAAAAGGTTGTATGCAAACTTGCTGACTTTGAATATGATAATGAAGACTTAATCAAAACAGTATTATCTAGTTATTCAATAAATGGAGTGTCAATGGGATTTAATAGCTCTAATTGGAATATTGAAATTCAAAATGGAATTGCTATTCAAAAAAGTGATTATTGTTTATTAATGCAAACAGGATTAACTTGTAGAAATTTGAGGTGTTAATATGATTTATCCTAAATTAGTGAGAGAAAAAGAATGTAAAACAGATATTCATGTTGTTTTATACGGCGAAAGATTAACAGAATATGGAGAGCCAGTAATTGTACTTGAAAAAGATTTAAAGTGTAATTACCAAGATAAAGCTAAAAAAGTATTAAATGCAGAGAAAGTATTAATTCAATTAACTGCAAAAGCATACTTTGTAGGTGATATTGCTCCAGATTTAGCTGTTATTTCTGGAGGACAAGTTACTATATTTGGAGAAACAAGGACAATATATCAAGGAACAAAAGCAAGAAATCCTGATGGAACAGTTAATTACACAGAATTGGAGATTATGTAATGAAAGCTGTAACTTCAAAAATAAAATTAAATGTTCCTAAAATTAAACAACTAGATAGAGCATCTACAATAGCATTAGAAAAAACAATGAGTGCTTTACATACTGAAGTTATAGAAGCTCAAGTAATGCCCTTTGATACAGGTGATATGCAAAATAATAGCACATTTGAAGATTATTCTAAAAGTAGTAAGGGACAAGCAAGTTTAATTACTACTTCTCCTCAAGCTAGAAGATTGTATTATCATCCAGAATACAATTTTCAAACAAAAGAAAATCCAAATGCACAAGGAAATTGGTACGATTCATGGATAAATGGAAAAAATAAAAATTTCTGTAAAAATGCATATGCACAATTTTATAAAAAGGAGGCAGGTTTATAATGCTAACACTAGATAATATTAAAGAATGGTTAAAGACTTTGGCTTTAGGAACTGACAATTTTTATGTAGGTAAATTAGATAATAAAAAAGATAAGTCAATAGGAGTATATCAATTGAAAACAGATGCTCCTATAATAAATTTAGGTGGTTTAGAGCATACTCCATACGAAGTTAAAAGAGTAAGTTTCTTGATTCATTGGAATATGAATTATGAAGAAACCGAAAATATAAGTATGAAGTTTTATAAAAAACTACAAAATATTCAAAATATAAAAATAAATGAAATACAAATATTCTTAGTTAATCTGCTTGTAAATGAGCCTATAGATGTGGGAACAGATAATAAACACATCTTTGAAAGAGTCATACAAGCAGAATTTTATTATGGAAAGAAAGGAGAATGACTATGGCAAAAGTAACTGCAGGAGTATTTCCTGTTCATAACAATGAATTTAAGATAGGAATCAAAGGAATGACTTCACAAGAAGGAACTGATTTTAAAACACCAGCTGGACTTGAAAATTTTTCTCCAAGTTTTGATAACGGTATAGAAGAGTGGTATCCAATGGAAGGTGAAGGCTGGGTAGAGAGACTATTAACAGCAAAGGCTTGGTCTATATCTTTTACAGGTAAAAGAGTAATTGGCGATGAAGCCAATGATTATATTGCAGAACAATTATTTGCAATGGGTTCTGGAGCATATGTTCCTTTTGAATGGACTATGCCAAGTGGAACAAAAATTAAGCAAAAAATGGTATGTTCTGTTACAAATAATGGTGGTGGAGACTCAACAAATGTTGGGGCATTAGAGTTTGAATTGCAATCTAGCGGAAAACCAGAAGTAACACCAGCAGGATAATAAGTGCCTCAGTGTAAAAGCTGGGGCTTATTTTTTTTATTAAAAATGAAAGAAAGGATGAATTAATATGGCAAATATTGATATTAGCTCAAAATTAGGAAAAGAAAAACAAACAATAAAAATAGCAGAGGGGAAAGTTTTTGAAGTAGATACAAGTGCTGATAATTATTTATTAGTACAAGAAAAAATACAAAATAAAGATATGTCGATTTCTGTAATGTATGAAATGATCGAAATGCTTATGGGAAAAGAGGCATTAACAGAAATAAAAGCAATGAAACCAACAATACCAGGATTAGAGGCAATAGTTATAGCGATGTCTGCAATAGTAAATGAAGTGCCTTATGAGGAAATGGAGAAACGATTTCAAGACAATAAGAAATAATGAAATGTGGTATGACTTGTTCGATGACTGGGATTTAATTGCATCTAGTTTAAAAACACAATACAAATATAGCATTAGACAAGAAATAGATAAATTAAGTTGGGGAGAATTATGCAGTGATATAGCAGGACTGAACGGAGATACACCATTAGGAAATGTTATTCGAATTAGAAGTGAAAAAGATCCAGAAGTAATAAAAAAATTCTCTCAAGCAGAAAGAGAAATTTATAACAAATGGAATAATAGGCAAATAACTGCTATGAGTGAGCAAGATTATGAACAAGCAATGAAAAATATTGAAAAAGTATTCTTAGCAATAGGAGAAAGGAGGTAGCAAACAATGAGTACAAATGTAGGTGAAATTGATTTAAGTTTGGTATTAAATAGCGATAAATTTAGTTCACAATTAAATAATGTTGATAAACAAGCCAATATGGCATCTACAAGAATAACATCATCTTTAGGGAAAATAGGAAAAGCTGTTATGGCAGCATTTTCTGTGGCAGCAGTAGTAAAGTTTGGAAAAGAATGTTTGAATGTGGCAACAGAAACTACTAATGCATGGATAGGATTAAATTCTATTTTAACAGGACAAGGAAAAAGTTTTAATAGGGCAAAATCATTTATTGAAGATTATATATCAGATGGATTAGTTCCTTTAAATAATGCCGTTACTGCATATAAGAATTTGACATTAAGAGGATATAATGAAGATCAAATACAAAAAACAATGACAGCATTAAAAAATAGTGCTACCTTTGCAAGACAAAGTACATATAGTTTAGGGGATGCAGTATCTCTTGCAACAGAAGGTTTAAAAAATGAGAATTCTGTAGTAGTAGATAATGCAGGTGTAACAAAAAATGTGGCTAAAATGTGGGAAGACTATGCAAAATCTATTGGAAAAACAACTAATAATCTAACACAGGCAGAAAAGATTCAGGCAGAAGTTAATGGCATATTGGAAGAAACGAAATTTCAAAGTAATGATGCTGCAATTTATGCTAATACATATTCAGGTAAGCTTGCTCAGTTAAATACAGCCTTTACGAATATGAAAACAGCAATAGGAAATGTAATACAACCTTTTGCAAAGTTATTTATTCCAGTATTAACAGCAGTTACTAATGCAGTTACAAAGCTATTTACAGCTTTTGCTGGATTATTATCTTTATTTGGATTAAAAGCTGACAGTGTTGAAACTGTTTCAAGTGGAATGGAAAGTGTAGCAACTAATGCTGACAATGCCTCTAATGCTGTTGGGGGAGTAGGAGATAGTGCTGCAAAATCGGCTAAAAAAGCTAAAAAAGCATTGCAAACAGCAGGATTTGATGAGATAGATAAATTAGGAGATAACAGTGATTCAGGAAGCGGTGGCTCAGGAAGTGGAGGTTCTGCTGGTGGAACTCCTGGTTTAACAAGTTCATTAGATGTATCTGCCACAGTAAAACAAGATACTTCAATGATAGATGGCTTACTAAAAAAATTAAGAGAATTAGCAGATATATTCAAAGAAGGGTTTGATGCAAGTTTTGGAAATACTAATTTTGATGGAATAATAGGTCATCTTAATGGAATAAAAGATACTTTAATTAATATATGGACTGATCCAAAAGTTTTAGGAGCAGTAGACAATTGGGCAAAAACATTGATGTATTCTTTAGGACAAACAACAGGAGCAATAGCAAGAATAGGTATTAATTTAGTAGAAAATTTAGTTGGAAGTATTGATAAATATTTAAGTCAAAACACAGATAGAATAAAAAATTACATAATTACAATGTTTAATATCTCAAGTGAAGAAATGGCATTGACAGGTAACTTATGGCAAGCTTTGGGAGAAATATCAGATGTATTTAAAGGCGATACAGCAAAGCAAATTGGGGCTGATATTATTGCAATGTTTGCAAATCCACTTATGAGCTTGCAAGAATTTTTTGGAAAATTTGTACTAGATGTTCAAGCTTTGTTATTCCAACCAATTATTGATAATACACAAAAATTGAAAGATACATTTAATAATTTATTAAAACCAATTCAAACAATAACAGGAACTTTAGCTGAAGCTATGACTTATGTAGGAGATAAATGGAATGAAGTATATGATACTTATATTCACCCATTTATGGAAAGTTTAAAAGTAGGGCTAAGTGATACTTTTGGAAAATTCTTAGAAGTATATAACACATATGTAGTTCCTTTTTTAGATAATATTGCAAATGGAATAAATGTTTTATGGAATGAACATTTAAAACCATTAGTAGATAAAATAGGTGAGTTTATAGGTTCTATTACAAGTGGATTACAAGCTTTATGGGAAGGAATTTTAAAACCACTAATTGATTGGTTGATAGCAAATATTATACCAGTTCTAGTTCCAATTTTTGAAGGGATATGGAATACTATACAAGCTGTTTTTGGTGCTATTGCAGATGCGGTTGGAGGAATAATAGATACATTTAGAGGATTAATAGACTTTGTAGTTGGAATATTTACAGGAGATTGGAATAAAGCCTGGGAAGGAATAAAGACATTTTTCTCTGGAATATGGGATGCTATAAAAGGAATAGTTTCTGCTGTATGGGAAGCAATAAAAGGTATTATAGAAACAGCTATAAATATAGTAAAAGGAATTATTGAGACAGTATTTAATGCAATAAAAACATTTTTTCAAAACATATGGAATGGGATTGCAAATATAGTTTCAAATGCTATAAATGGTATAAAAGCAACTATTTCTAATGTATTTAATACTGTAAAAAATACAATATCAAATATATGGAATGGAATTGCTACAACTATTTCTAATGTTTGGAATACAATTGTTCTAAAAGTAAAAGAAGGTGTATCAGGGGCTTGGAATGCTATTACATCTGTGTTTGGAAATATAGCAGACTGGTTTAAAGATAAATTTAGTCAGGCTTGGCAAGCTGTAAAAAATGTATTTAGTACAGGTGGAAAAATCTTTGATGGCATAAAAGATGGAATATTGAATGGTTTGAAAGCTATTGTAAATGCAATTATTAGTGGAATAAATAAAGTAATTGCAGTTCCTTTTAATGGCTTAAATTCAGCACTAAAATCTATAAAAAATGTAGATATTATGGGATTAAAACCATTTAATTGGATAAATACAATAGGAGTTCCACAAATTCCTATGTTAGCACAAGGTGGATTTGTAAAAGCAAATCAACCACAATTAGCAGTAATTGGTGATAACAAGACACAAGGGGAAATAGTTGCACCAGAAGATAAAATGTTAGAAATGGTACTTACTGCATTAAAAATGTTTAAAGATAATGATAGCAAAGAACCTTCGGATAATAATGATCAACCTATAAATGTAAATGTATTCTTAGATAATGAACTGATACAAAGAAAAACACAAAAAAGAAATGACAGATTAGCACTAGCAACTAATGGGAGGTGTTACTAATGAAATATAGTGGAGATTTGATAAAATTAAATGGAAAGTCTTTCAAATCTATTATAAGTTATAAATTGGGAAGAAACAAACTATGGAGTTCAGATACAGGAAGAAATATGGCAGGAAGCATGAAAGGATCTTTAGTTGGTAACTTCCCTAAAATTATGCTCGAAATAGAACCATTAGATGCAGAAGAAATGTCAGAATTAGAACTTATACTTGATTCCGCTTCAATAGAAGTAGAATATTATAATAACAAATATAAATGTACTTGTACAGCAGATTTTTATGCAAATGATTATGAAGAAGATTTATTACTTCGTACAGAAATGAAATATAAATCGTTTTCAGTAAATTTAATACCGAATGAAAGGGAGGATAAGCATGTTAAAAACACCTAAATCATTTAAAACCAAAATGAAAAAATATGGCAAACAGTTAAATATGCTTTTGAATTTTGGGAAAACGACAATTGATAAAACATATATAAAAAGTGCTGAACCTTCTGTAAATGGCGAATTATTTACTTCTATTATGAGACAATTAACATTGGAAGTAGAAAACTATACTTCAATAGAAGTAGACAAAATATTAACAGTTAGACAAGTAAATGAAAGAAAAAATAAAGATTTGAACAATACGAGAATAAAATACTTAGCAACAGATTTGGACAAGTCTTATACAGTAAAAGAAGTAGGAAAAATGTCATCAGGGGTATTATCAAGCACAAGGGTAAAATATTTAATACAAAAAGAAAGAAGAGAAAATATTGCATCTGCTTCTACTATAAATGTAAAACTTGGTGTAAGGTTATCAGAGTTTGAAGATTATGAGTATGTAGATTATGGAGAATATGTTGTTTACGATAAAGAAGATGTTGTAGATAAAAATACTACAAAATTATACTTATTTGACCACTTAATAGATACACATATAAAATACGATGATGAACCATTAAATTTAGATTACAGTAATAATGATATAACTGTGCTTGTACTTTTAAAGGCTATCTGTAATAAATTTGGATTTATTTTAAAGACAGAAGATTTTGTTAATGCTAACAAAATAATAAATGAAGATAAATATTTAGGATTAAATGTAACATATAGAGATATACTAGATGAAATTGCTGCCGTTGCAGGTGGATTTATAAAAATATTTAATAAAGATTTATATGTTGCATACCCAGAAGAGACTGGAGAAGTAATTGATGAAAATGACTTGGAAAAATTAACAATAGGAAAGAAAATAGGTGCTTTCAATTCATTAGTTTTAGGAAGAAGTCCTCAAGAAGATAATATTTATTATCCAGAAAATATAGATCCTGAAGATAGAGTTTCAATAAGAATAGATAACAATCAAATAATGGATAGAAACAGAGAGAATTTTATTGTTGATATATTTAATAAAATAAAAGGTCTCGAAT
>ULSV01020813.1_pt1 | contig 15813 bp, 14 predicted proteins | sample 1956991 | NCBI WGS metagenome assembly ULSV01 (sample SAMEA4835717, study PRJEB28245) | human gut metagenome | biome: gut microbiome; material: fecal sample | place: Denmark | collected 2008 | reverse complement strand
GCCACATGAAAATGATGCCGGTGCTGATGTATTCATGCCTTATAATTGCGTATTAAAACCAGGTGAGATTGCAAGAATTCCGCTTAGATTCGGTCTCATCATCCCAGATGGATTTGCCGGATATGTCTTTCCACGAAGCAGCATGGCAGCAAAAGGACTGGTATGCGAACTTCCACCGATTGACTCCAGTTACCGTGGTGAGATCCATGCCATTATCAGCAACGTGAGCACATCTTCTCAGACCATTCATAAAGACACACGCGTCGGTCAGCTGGTGATCACACCGGTCGTAATCGCAGACTTTGTCCTGGATCTCGGTGAAGAACGAGGAACCGGGGCATTCGGAAGCACAGGAGAATAATACTATGATTAGATTTGGAAGAAAATTAAAACATTTAAGGCAGAAAAATCATCTCACCCAGAAAGAACTCGGCATAGCTGTTGGATTTCCTGACAGCTGTGCTGATGTCCGGATTGCTCAGTACGAAAGCGATGTCCGAACACCGAAAGAGGATCTTATGAAACTCTTCGCATCAACACTCGGTCTTCCGGTTGAACTCTTTACCGTACCGGTACTCTCAGAACCCAAGGAGTATGAGGCGGCAGAATATTGGAGATATGAGCTAGGGGCAGAGTTAGATTAAATATTTTATATTGCTTATTAGTTAAAGACGCCTGCATAAAATAAAATTTTGCAGGCGTCTCTTTCTCAATAAAATAACATACTCTTATTATTTAATAATGCTCTTTAATTAGTCATCATATAAATCGCACCTGCAGGTTGAGATTTATATACATTTTTCCATTTTCTTTATATAAAGTTGCAAATCCATGTTTACTAGTTGAACCTCTTTCAAGTCTTGTATTTTTAAGTAGATATCCTTCAAAAGCATCCCTATTGTAAATATGATATGCAAGTACCTCACCATCATCTTTTACAATTACATATCCTCCATTAGCTTCATCGTGACCATCCCATTCTTTAGATGGCTTCATTCCCAATGCAATCGAACATAAGAACTTTTTAAGTTTAAAAGCATATATCCCTTTTCTTGGATATCCTAACGGATTTTGTTTTTCGATAATTTCAATTATCTTATCACAATCTGTTGCTTTGTTTTCATAATACAGCATAAGCATATGAGCTATAATTTCTTCCATGTATGTATCAATAAGCATTAAATTTCCCGAAAAAACTTTATTTTTCATATGACTGTATTTTATTGTTCCATTATTCAAAATCATTTGTATTCTGTCGAGAATTTTTGTTTTTGTGTCTATCGCATTTATTTGTTCTGCTAATTCATCAGATATACCTGAAACTTCATAAACAAAATTGGTAGCACCTGATGCATTCAACAATGAAGGAGCACTTCCTAATTCCGACTTTATACTAAATCCGCATATTGGTTCATATCCTGTATTTATATCATGAATCTGCATTGTTATATCTGTTTTATCTGTTGACGGAGCAGCGATTTTTGTACAGGCTAATTCATCCATTATTTTATCTGCACCTGGAATCTCAAATGCACGTTTTCCACCACCTTCTATAATCTTTTCATATAAAAACGCTGCTCTTTTTGCCATTTCTTTCTGAGTAACAGTTCGTATCATTTCTGCATTCCAATGCACTTCAATACCGTGTTCTTCTGAAACAATTACATACTCTAAATGTTTACCTTCATCTTCATCTCTTATGATTTTTAAAATCGGATAATAAACATCCTTTATTCTTTTTAAGCTTTCATCTGCAGCATATAATTCACCTGTTGATAGCAATTTCAGAAGTACATATAACTCACTCCATTCACCTTTATTACCTGACAGTCTCATGCTATTTTTCCTCTCTTTCATCCAAAACTTTCTTTATGTTCTGTGCAATCGCCTCAATAACATTAACTGTTACACTGTTTCCAAACTGCTTATACATATGGGTATCAGCAAGATTCCATGTGAAATCATCTGGAAATCCTTGTAAACGTGCCCATTCTCTAGGTGTCATTTTACGTATATCTTCTGTGTTAATATGCCCCTTTATGTGTGTTGTAGGAATCATAGAATGCTCTCTATGGTCTATCAATAGGTTTCCTTCTCGTCCCATGCCTCCGCAAACTATTGTCCCAGCAATACCATCAAGTTCTCTAATAACATATCCAAATCCATGTCCTGCAGCTTCGTGTCTTGCTCTATGTTCCCTAAGTGTATTTACATATACATCTGACAAATAATACTTAGAAGGTATTGGTGCTTCGTCTAATATATCTCTAATACATACAGCTTTTTTTGATCCTTCTGGAAACTGAAATTCATTTGGCGCAATATCATTCCTAAAACATACCAAATATATTCTTTCTCTGTTTTGAGGTACTCCAAAGTCTTTACTATTCAAAATTTGATAAAAAACAGTATAGCCGATTTCTTCAAAAGCTCCTTTTATTACTTTAAAAGTTCTTCCTCTATCATGAATAGTAAGTCCTTTCACATTTTCGCAAAATATTACTTTTGGTTTGTGATAATCGCAAATTCGAACTACATCTTGAAACAGTGTTCCTCTGCAACGCCCTTTATAATCATCATCAAATCCTCCATGTTTGCCTGCCATGGAAAAAGCCTGGCAAGGAAATCCTGCGAGACATATATCAAATTCTGGAATATCCTTTTCATCTATTTGTGTAATATCGCCTGCTATTTCCGCTCCAGGATAATTAAGTCTATATGTTTTCTGTGCTGGTTCGTCCCACTCGCTCACAAATACGGTTTCTATACTCTCTTTAAATGCATTGTCAAATCCTCTACGAATTCCTCCTATGCCTGCAAATAAATCTATTGATTTATGCATTCTATACTTCCTCCTCTAGTTCCGCTTCATTTAGATTGTTCTCAAATATAGTTTCTTCAATGACCTTAATACATTCATTTGGAGATTTTTTAATATCTTTCCCCCAAAATCGAATTACTGTCCACCCCATAAATAATAATTGCTGATTAACTGTACTATCCCTTTCCATATTTTTTGAAATTTTATGAATCCAAAAATCTGGATTATTACCTTTCTCAAGTTGTGGTTTTAATACCTCCCAATCTTTTCCGTGAAAGAATTCACTATCACAAAATATTGCTATCTTATATTTTGTAAGTGCAATGTCAGGTTTTCCTGGAAGTTTTTTATAATTTTTACGATATCGGTATCCCTTTTTCCACAAAGCCTTTCGCAAAATTATTTCAATCTTAGTATCTGAAGATTTTATATTTTTCATGTTTTTATGTCTTTGCTCTGGCGTTAATCTGTCCAAGATTTCACCACCTTTAATAATATCAATTTAGCTGTTCAATAATCTGTACAACTAACTATTCTTTATTAAATTGTAAGATATCATCAACCTTGCAATTTAAAGCAATACAAATTTTTTCTATTGTCTCCAACGAAACATACTCATCTCGTTTCAGGCGTGTCATAATATTCAGACTTATACCCGCTTTTTCCACTAATTCAGAATTACTCATCTTTTGGTCTATCATCAGATGAAAAAGTTTATTATATTGAACACCCATGCCTACCTCCATATTTACATACAATAAAGCTTATTTTATCACATCTTCGGGATTTTTCCACTCTTTTCGAGAGGAATGTTTATTATTTTTTGTTTGCTATATTTGTATTATTTAACGTTTTTAATATAACTTCGAATTTAAGAATACAATCCAGTATAAAATATTAGAAAAGGCCCAAAAGGGTACTTTCCCTTTTGAGCCTATACACTTTATCAGCTAACGTATTTTGCTTTCATTTTTCCTCATGGTCATGAGGCTTTTTTCTCTTAAATCGCATTCTATGAATTCTCGGATTGTTCTTTCTGTTCTTCAATAATTCGTTCTGTTGCTTTATGAATTCTGTCCTTGGAATAGGGTGGTCTTAAATTCAATGACAACCGGCCCTTTTTGATCATATACGTTTCACTTCCATCCTCAGAAGATTCTTTCAACCAACAATCATCTGGATACTTCCCTGCAAATTCTCGTAACCGTTTCTGTAAACTCTGATTGAAGGTATATACATCATAGAATCCATCATCTTCATTGGTCAAAATAATCGTTTCTTTTTCACACTTTAACCTTCGCATATTCTACCCTCGCTTTCTTTCCATTTCCTGATCCAGGTATTTGGGTATCGGCTTTCCGGATCGGCGAGCAATAGCAATCTGTTTCTGATGGAGTCGTTTGATCACGGATCTTCGTTTCTTAGGTTTGCCATCCTGTTGATTTCTGGGAGTCTGTTTGTTGCTACGGGCATTAGAGATCTTTTCCAGATTCTTCTCTTGATTATTCACCAGACCGTCCACCATATCATAGTTAGCTTCTGTACCAGATTCTCTGCTTCGTTCATAAGTGCCGTTCTGGTAGAACTTCTGGTAATGTTCCAGACGGAGTTTGCCATCCTGTTTTAGCTGTTCGACAGGATTTGGAGGTACCTGCTGTTGGATGTAATCATGAATCTTTTGTTTTGTCTTTTCATCGAATTTCTCACATTCTTCGACAACCATTTTTCCATAGGCATCCAGGATAATTCCCTGAGCCTGATCCCGGTACACCTGATGCTCCATCAGATAAAACTGCTTTCCATCGATGATGATGGTGTCTGTTGCAATCCAGTTTCCTTTTTTTCCATCGATCTGATAATTCTCAGTTTCCATAGTGATCAGTGCACCGGATGTATTGATACGAATGAATCCGGCCAGATACTGTGGATAGTTTTCATCTACATAGTAACAGCTGATTTCTCCGTTCTTGTTCAATACGAGAACGTCACTGACTTCACATTGCTTTTTCATCCTTTTCCATATGTCAGCTACTTTTTCATTTTCCTGCATTTCATGAATCGAGATTAATCGATAATTTTCGATAATAATCGACACGTTCTGCTGGATTGCCTCCTGATATGGCAGATGCCACAGGACTTTTCCTTCTGTATGCTGATCCACTCGGTAGATAGCAAATTGATTAAGCTTCATAGGCATCGTCCTCCAGGTTGTTCAGATAATAATTCAGATCCAGAGAATAGTAATATTTGTCTTCGATCTGCTGTAATTTTCCTACTGTAGAATTGATGATCTCAATCATTTCTTCATTCTCAGGATCACTTTCTTCCTGTTCCAAAACTTCCAAAGCTTCTTTCAGTGTTTGGATTGTTTCTTCCTTAGTGTGCTGCTGGAAGATAGCAGTAATAGTCAATTCGTTTTCTTCCAGATTTACGTTTCTCATAGGCTCATTTCCCCCCTTTTCTTTTTCGGTATTGGTTTCATCTGTATATTTAATTCTTTTTCATCTTTTGTCTTTTTACTTTTTTCCCCTTTGTCCTTGGAATTTAAAGAGTTATCCACACTAGGATGCTTTTCTGCCATATACTTTTCCACACGGCTGATTGCATTTTGCACATAAGAATTTTCTCTAAATCCAGGAATCGAATTCAGAAATTCTTTCTGTATTTTTCCTTCAATCATCAGGCTCTGCATTCCTTCATAATCGCTTCCGTCTTTCAAGTCAAAGCCAACACATTTCAGTCCATGCATTCGCTCAGATGGTATTTTTTCATAGGCTTCTAGGGCTTCTGGTAATGTCAGATCATAATGGACTTCACCCATTACAGGAAATTCTGCGCATTCTGCAGCATAGAAGCTGATGCAGGTGATATCATTTTCCCAGTCTACATTTTCAACTTCTGGTGTGATGTCTAACATCTTTTCTCTCTGTGCAGCAAAATCTGGAAGCTCTTCAAAGCCAAAGCGATCCACATAAAATGCTTTTGTTTCTCCATTTTGGTGCATGATGACTACATCACTGACTGACATAGAATGTGCTTTATAATCTGCCGGTGGGTTATCGTTGAACGTAGCATAAAGTCCATCCAGATCATCACTTGCCAACATTCTGTCTGAATATACGCATTTGTAATTTGCTGCATCAACCTCAAGACCATGTTCTTTTACATAGTCCAAGCCTCTAAATAAGTGTTCTTTTCCAATTGTATTTTCATCAATATGGTAAATAGCAAAACGTGGACCATTGCCTCTGAACATTTCTTCCTCTGGCGTATAATCGAATTTAAAAGGATGCAGAGATCTGTCTACACGCTCCGAATCTAACCTGCCATCTTTGATCACAGAGTCCAGCCAGTCCTGGATATCAGCCCAGGATTCAAAATGGATAAATCCATGTAATTCATGCATTCCATCTGGTGCCCATGCGATTTTCCCATCCGTACTGCCTTCAGGATCGTAACGGTATCCGGCAGCTTCCATACCCTCAATCAGGTATCCTCTTTTTTCATACAGTTCAGCTTTCTGTTTTTCTTTAAGAATGATTTCCAGCTGTTCCGTCAGCTGATCGATCATTTCACCGGCTGTCTTGCGGATCACATCCATAGATGCTTTCATTTCCTTCATTTCCCGGCTGCTGCTCCAACCTGCAATATAAGGAAAACTATAATCCGATGTATCCAAACCAAAGGAAGAACACACACAGTAAGCAACGGATTCTGCTTCAACCTCTTTTGTCAGACGGTCTTTTTCTACACCCAGGCTTTCCATGATTTCCTTGTCATGCAGTTTAGCATGGGCTGTTTCATGAATAGCAGTCTTTAAGGTCTGGCTTTCACTGAGCCCTTTTTTGATTACGATTTCCTTGTCTGCATTGTGATAATATCCATTGGCATTGCCATCGATCTCATCGAATCGAATCGGCACTGGGGATATTTTCTGAATAGCCTGCATGAAAGAATCAAAATCCTGTACAGCTGCAGTCAGTAATTCCGGTGCCAGTGTCTGGATTGGTTCCCCGGATGTCTGAGCAATATCAAAGACGGTAACTGCTTTAAAATGCGGAACTGTAACTTCCACCTGTTCAGTCTTAGGTTTTCCATCAGTTCCCATGATCGGTCGCTGATTTTCATCCAGAACCTCTTTTTCCTTCATTTTCTTATATGGTGCCGGTGCAATGATTGTAATTCCTTTTTCCCCTTTCATGACCTGTCTACCCATGGACTGCCAGTTTTTGTAACTGGTAACAAGCGTAGCATCCGGTCGCTGCATGGCAATCAGCATTGTATTATTAAAAGAATAATTGTGAAACTTTGCCATGGTTTTAAGAAATTCCTGATAGCGGTTACTTGTAAAAAGTTCTTCCACACCGGATTCCAGTGACTGCATAATGCTGTCCATATCTTTTCCCTGGACCGGCAGTGGAATAGTAGTAGTTTTATTTTGTTCTGTCATAATACTCCTTTCCAAAAACGCCCCACGACATTGTGCTTATGCCGCAGGGCTTTTTATTAGTTGATGAGATGATTATTTTTTATTAGAGTTCCATATCGTGCTTTTTTGTTTTCGGTTTCTGATCTGGCTGTTCTTTTCCTGCTTTCTCTGTTTTTGCAGCCTGTGCTTCTTTTTCTTTCTGACGTTCTGTGAATCTATCTGCCTTTTCAAAGACATGATCCTTTGTATCAAAGTGATATACATCATTGGTAAGGCGTTCTGCAGGGGCTACCTGAGTGGCATTGACTTCTTTTACCATATCTCTTAACATTTCTGCATCCACTTGCCCGTCATCTGGCAAGACCAGCATTTCATGGATGGATGATGGCAAAATGAAGAAATCATTTCCAAGAAGTTCCCCCATGCTATCCATGAATTCCGGATAAAAGATCACACCGGCTCCATCAATTCTGTCTGTATTCGTAACAACAAAGAAGGTCGGCATCTCGCTTGATTCCTGCAATGTTTCCTGCAGCATTTCACGTTCATCCGGTGTCAGCATGAGAATATTTTTCTGGTACATTTCATCTATCAATGCACCTATACTTGATACCTCCGGGATCATGACATGCGGTGAACTTTTCATCGCATCTTCATGAAGCTGTTCTGCAGAGATTCCATACTGTTCAAGCAGATCATTCTTGATAAACATGGAACTTAATCCATCCTGATCCTTGCCTACTGCCACATGATAGGTAATTGCGAGGTCTTCCTTCAGCTGATGTGGAGCATTTTCGAGTACTTCCTTATTTGCTTCGGCTGATGATACACGGATAAACAGCTTGTCCTTCACATCTTCATAATTTAAAATAGCTTTCAGATCAACCTGTATCGGTGCCTCAATAACTATATCTGCAATCTTTCTGCATACAGTTTCCATTGTTACGCCAGGCTGTGCTTTATATGCTTCATACAGCTGATTAAGATTGATCGTCGGGGTAAGCATCTCACCTTCTTTTCTCACCATCAATCCCGTATAGGCACGGTTCAGTTTCTGACACTCCATTGTTGATACTTCTGCATTCTCATAATCCTTTGGTAAAAAGAGTTTGATATTGTCCTTTACTTCATTTACAAATTCATTAAAATTCATTCTTCGTTTCCTCCTCTAATCTGTTTTTTTATTTCTTTTTGCTTTTGTTTTTTGGTTTCTTTTTGGGAAAGGATAAAGAAAAATTCACCCTTCCGATTTCATCTGCATCCATATGAAGATCTGCCTCAAAGTACATATTCTTCTTTCTGGAATACAGGTCTTTTACATGCACACATCCACTTTTCAGAAGTTCTGCAGCCATCTTTTTATCCATGGTTTTTTCCATGCTCTGCAGATAGCGGTTATCTTTCCAGAGAGCAAAGTGACAATCGTGGTTGCTGCAATAGAAGTTGGTTTTGCTTTCATATACCAGACTTCCACATACCGGACAGGTTCCAATGCTTTCTCTGGTCTGAAATCTTCTTGTTTCTTCTTCGGAAATCGCATCGCACCCATTCAGCATCATGGTCAGCATGTTTTTGATCCCAGTCATAAACTGTTCCGGTGCAATCTCTCCATGCTCCATCAAGAGCAGTTGATTTTCCCATTCTGCAGTCATACTTGCAGATTTCAGAAAGTCTGGCAGGATCTCCACAAGGACTTTTCCATCATCTGTTGGAAGAATCTTTTTTCCTTTTCGGGTAGCATATTGGGAATAGATCAGTTTCTCGATGATACCGGCTCTTGTTGCCGGAGTTCCTAATCCTTTCTTTTCCGTATCTTCATCGAATTCCTTATTTCCAGCTGTTTCCATTGCCGCAAGGAGAGTATCTTCGCTGTATGGTTTTGGTGGCGATGTAAAATGTTCTGTCTTTTCTGCAGCTACAGCATAGAAAGTCTGTCCCTGGGTTACTTTCGGCATCCTCTCTTTCATTTCCTGATCCGGATTTACGATTGCCATGCGATCCTTATTTTTGAAGCAGTTTTCAAAGAGTTTCCATCCATCCTGCAGGACGGTTTTTCCTTTTGCTTTGAAGATTTCTCCCTGGCATTCCACTTCAATCTCTGTTTCCTGGTAAACGTGCTCCTTACTCATTGCCATGACCGTGTGAACTGCAATCAGGAAAAGAATCTTTTCTTCCCAAGATTTCAATTCATCCAGCTGGCAGGATGAAAGCTCCATCGTTGGGATGATTGCATGGTGATCTGTCACTTTGCTGTTATTCATGACTTTCTTCACATCCGGCTGTTCCGGCTGATCAAAAGGACCTGTCAGTTGATATTTCTCATAAATCTGACGGACCACATTTCTTGCGGTCTGCTCCATATCTTCGGTCAGATACTGGCTGTCCGTTCTTGGATAAGTGATCAGTTTCTTTTCATACAGGCTCTGAGCGGTATCCAGTGTCTGTTTGGCTGTCATTCCATAGATACGGTTTGCTTCTCTCTGCAGCGTGGTCAGGTCATAAAGTTTTGGTGCTTTTACTTTCTTTTCTGTTTCTTTTACTGCAGTGACAATAGCTTCACCTCCCTGACATCTGCTTCTTAACTGTTCCGCCTCATCCGGATCAAAGATCTTTTGCTTTACTGCCGGAATTCCGTCACAATCCAGTTCCACATTGAAATACTTTTCTTTCTGGAAATTGCTGATCTGTCCGGCACGTTCCACCAACATGGCAAGTGTCGGTGTCTGAACCCTTCCAACGGTCAGCTTTTTAAAGTACTTTGTGGTGTAAGCTCTGGTTGCATTCATTCCTACCAGCCAGTCAGCCTGAGAACGGCATACAGCAGCTTCGGCCAGATGTCGGTATTCCTCTGCGGATCTCAGATGCTGCATTCCATCAAGGATTGCTGAATCTTCCAGAGAACTAATCCATAATCGTTTCACCGGCTTTTTACTTCCGGATAAGTCATAGACATGTTTGAAGATTAATTCTCCTTCGCGTCCGGCATCACAGGCATTTACGACGTATTCAATTTCCGGACTGTTAAGCAGTCTTTTTAAGATATAGAACTGATCTTTCTTATCTTCTGAGACTGTAACTTTCCAGTCTTTCGGGATGATCGGGAGATCTTCATATCTCCACTGGCTAAATTTCTCATCGTAGACATCCGGTGAAACATACTCGACCAGATGTCCGAAGCACCAGCTGACCATACAGTCGGTTCCTCTTAAATATCCGTCTTCTCGTTCCTGTGCTCCAATCACTTCTGCGATTGCTCTTGATACACTTGGTTTTTCTGCAATTACTAAATACATGATGTATAACCTCCTTCATATAACGAAACGGAGAGAGCATGTTTTACAGCCCCCTCCGCTAAAAAGTTTATTTATTTTTCATTTTCTTCAAAATCTTCGTCTTCAGACTCTTCCTCATCCGGAATTTCTTCCAGTCCACCTGTTTCCAACCCTTCCGGCTGATCATCCTCGTCTTCCTCTTTCTTTGGCTTATAGATCTTGAAGTAGTAGTATGCTGCTACACCGCCGAGAGCCAGGATCAGGATTGTTGCCATTGCACCCATATTGGTTTTGGTAGATGTTGTTTTCTCCGGATCAACGGTAGCTTCCTTGTCTACATCCTCATTATTTGTTTCATTCAGCACAACCTTTGATGTATCTGGCTGTGGTGTTACGACAGTAGCAGTGCTGTCTTTATCCAGAAACTCTGAAAGATCATTTTCATCAATCTGGGATAACATATAGACATTCTGGGATGTGGCACTGCGGTCAATCACGATATAGAAAGTATTATTATTCTTCGTTATAACTGTAAGAAACTCCTTTGTGGAATCATCGGTAATGTCATCCTTGACTTCACCATTACCAGGTATCGTAAATGCAGTTCCTTTATCTGTTCTATCTTCCGGCAGCACCTCATTTGTACTTGCCGCCTCATCCTTTTTGTCATCTTTTTTATCTTCTTTGTCTGTTGACTGCTCTGTCTGAGTTGTCTCTACTTTGGATGCCTCTGCTGATTCATCCACATAGGCAAATGCTGTGGTTGATGCTGTAAAAAGCATCATGACTCCCAACAGCAGTCCTGCCATTTTTTTATTCATTTTCTTCCATTTCACCATTCTGGTATTCCTCCTTATTTTCTTCTGTGAATACAAAGGAGCCTGAACCTTCTTCGTCAGACTCCCTGCTTACCTGAAATTTAACTGTTCCATTCTGGATGCCATCCAAAAGATCATACAACTGACCATTCTCCATCTTCATACCACGGATACACTTGATCATCTCATTGTCCTCTTCCTGCTTTAATGCAGCTTGGACACCTCTGAGATATTGCTGCAGATCTGCGATCTTTTTCTCTGTCTTGGCAATCTCATCCAGATATTTTTTTATCTTTTTATTCAAACTATCACCTCCCTTCGTTCACCCCTCTATGGCAGTCTTCCAAAGCACATGAAGTGTTGCTGCCAGTAAGATGTGCTGATACTTGAGTAATGGATCGGATCCCCGCAATGGATCATCATATTGTTACCGACGTAGATACCCACATGGCTTGCACCGGATGTGTTATACGTTCCCTGGAAGAAGATCAGATCTCCTGGTTTTGCTTCTTGCGGTGATACATAAGTACATACGCCTCTTAATCCATCCGCGGTCAATCGTCCATAGTTCCAGCCATTACCACAGTGGTTAATGACATAAGACACGAAACCTGAGCAGTCAAATCCGGACGGAGAGTAGCCACCCCATACATAAGGCACTCCCAGATATTTTTCTGCTTCCCTGATCATTCGGGCAAATTCTTCATCCTGCAGTGCTTCCGGTGGAATCTCATAGCTCATTCCATTACCGCCTGATCCACTGGTCACATTGTTTACATCCCACAGATAATTTCTGTTTCCATAGGTCGTATTTAATGCATTGTAGATAATCAGCTGCTCCGCATTCAGATTGGCTCTTGCCACAGCATCAAAGCTTCCATTTGTCAGTGTCACATATAGAATTTTCTTAGTGCTTGTACTGGTAACTGTTACTTCCTGACTGCCATTGTCATCTGCGATATAAGCTTCCCAGGTCTGATGTCCATGAGCAGAAGCAGCAGCATGGTTATCATAATAAACGTCAAACTTCACACCATATCGTGCAAAGGCTCCGGTATCCTCAACTGTGTATTCCACACCATTCATTACTACCTTAGTGCCAATCGGCACAAATGGATTGGAAGCATCTACAGCAATGGTATGGTTTGCAGTTGGATATGCACCACTGGCAGTTGGACCTCCGGACCATACACCACAACAGATTCGACAGTTACAATATCCACTGGTCACTACCTGTCCCAATGATTCTCCGACTCGAACATTTCTGGTTTCTGTCACCGTTTCTGTTCGACCTTCTGTATTCAGATGATATTGTGCTTCAAAAAGAGCTTGAAGTTCGTTTTCAACATCTGAGTACGTCCAGTCCCCATATTTTGCGGTAAGATACGAGATAAGATGGTATGGATTATGACCAATCTCTGCAATGTTGTACTGATACTCGTCATAATTTGGATGTCTTCGTTCCATCTCATTGATCTGCTGGTTCAAGGCACTTTCCAAAGCAGCATATCTGTTTTCGGCAGCATAGATATCCTCGTCTGAACTTGGATACGTTGTAATACCGATCACAGATCCAGCACCCTCGATAGAAGCACTGCAGCTCCCCAGAGATACTGCTATGACAAGAAAAAGAAGCGCAAAAATACCGATGCCTGCGAACATGGCACGATTACGCTTTATAATCTCTTTCAAGGCAATCTTTGCTTTTACCGTCATGTTCTCGACACCGGCAATGGTTGTTGCTCCACCTAGACTGCCAGCGGATTTTCCGGCTCTGGCTGCCCGGTATGCATCCTTATATCGTTTTTTCTGGAAGAAGCGGTTATAGAAATGTCTCTTTTGCTCAGCGTTCTTTACCGATTCTGCATGTTTGACTCCTTCCATACTTTCTGCAGAACCAAATTTCAGTTTCTTTTCTACAGTAGCCTCACGATAACCTCTGCGATGGGTTTTCACATCCGTTCGTTTGCTGCGAATCTGAGCATGACGTAGGCCACGTAACGCAGCTTCTGTTTCACGCTCTGCAAGTCTGGCACTTTCCACACCTGCATTTTCATCTGTTTCTTCCTCTTCGGAAGTGACTGCTTTCATGCCAGATATAACAGCTTGTGTGGCAATGTACTTCCCGGCTGTCCCTCCCGGTTTCATGCCAGCACCTTTCACCATCTGATTTCCTTCATCATCAAAGGATAATCTTCCGGCTTTTGCCTGTTCTTTGGTCATCTGTTTTTGCAGCTGCTTCTTCCGAATGGATTTCTTTTGGCTGTTCAGATTATTATCATCATCCGGGATTTTTTCATGACGATGCAGTTTCTTTCGACATCCGGATACTTTTTCTTCCGGTGTGACTTCAACTGTATCCTCAACAGCTTCCTGCCGGACAGAAGATTTCCGAATCTTTTCCATCTGCAGTCGTTTACCTTTTCCCGATTTTGAATCTTCATTCTCAGCCCTTTTCCGTTCCCGTTCAGGAACAAATTCTTCTTTAGTTTCCGGTCGCCCACGGCTCCTGTGACTGATATCTTTTACACTACCATCATGGAGATTTTCTTCTGTCAGACCATCTCTGGTCATCTTTGCGACCTTTTTATCTTTGCCTTTAAATTCTTTTCCAGCTATAGGTCATCACCTCCTGGCACAACTTTTCTTTCTGTACTCATTCAGTTCCTGGCGTCCTATAATCGGGATACCAGGATAACCATCTGCCTGTGTCCTGATTGCCGGAGAGCTTGCCTGAATATGAAATACCCAGTTCAGCTCACTCGGATCTCTTGGCCAGAATCCATTGATCAGCATGGCTTCCTTGAACTGGTTATTGTACAGATGGATCTGGGTTCGTTTATACAAAACTTCTTTCAGATCATCACTGGTAAGATGTGGGTAGATCTTTTGTGCCGGATAGAAATTCCAGAATACCCAGTCAAGGATAATATTCTGTGTTTCCAACGGAAACTCATACAGATGATGATCGTCATTAACTGTATGAACACGGTATCCAGGCTGCGCATTTTCCAGATTTTTCATCTGAATGTAAGGATTATCCTGGTTCCACTGCCTGATTCGGATCTTATCGATTTCCTTCATGTTTTTCCGCCTCCATTTCTTTCTCTCGTTTTTCAACTTCTTCCGGTTTTGTAGTCATCAAACTGTACAGCTTCAAGGTCTTATCGAACTTGTCCTTAAATGGAATAATTGTTGTTCCATAGAAAAGAAGTCCTTCTCCTTCCCCAGAATTCGTCACATAGGACAACTGATATGGGGAAATATTCAGCTGTTTTGCGAGGATCTGTCTGTCACCTGCCGCCTGGTTCAGCATCAGGATAAAATCACTGTTCTCAAAGATATTTTCAATTTCCCTGCTGGCAAGAAGATCTTTGATATTCTGTGTGATTCCAGTCGGTACGCCTCCCCATTTTCTGAATCTCTTCCAGATTTCTACGGAATAAGCTGCTGTCTGTTCTTCTTTGAGCAGAAGGTGGAATTCATCGATATAGTACCTGGTAGATTTGATGCCACGGTTGATTGTAACTCTGTTCCATACCTGATCCTGGACGATGAGCATTCCGATTTTCTTCAGCTGCTTTCCAAGTTCCTTAATATCAAAGCAGACAATACGGTTATTCAGTTCCACATTGGTTCTATGGTTGAATACTTTCAGTGATCCATTTACATAGATTTCCAGTGCTGTTGCAATTCTCTGGGCCTGGGGTTCTTTCTGCTTTCTGAGGCAATCATACAGGTCACCAAGGACCGGCATATTTTCCGGTTTTGGATCTGCAAAGTACTTCTGATACACCAGTGGAAGACAACGGTCGATTACTGATTTTTCCTCTGCTTCAATACCATCCCTGCTTCCCATGATCAGCTCACATAAGGACAGGACAAAATCGGATTTTACACCAAGTGGATTGTCATCATCGGAATAATCCATATTGATATCCATCGGATTGATATAATCCTTACTGGTCGGTGAAATGTGTACTACCTGTCCGCCAAGTGCATGGACCAGTGGATAATACTCTCCCTCCGGATCTCCGATGATAATGTCATCCTTCGTAACAAAGAAAGCGTTGGTGATTTCTCTTTTTGCAGCAAAGGATTTACCGGATCCAGGTGTACCAAGGATTAGTCCATTCGGGTTTTTCAGCTTTTTACGATCCACCATAATCATGTTGTTGCTGAGTGCATTTAATCCGTAATACAGGGATTCTCCTGCCATAAAAAGTTCCTGTGTCGTAAACGGAACAAAGATTGCTGTACTGGTAGTCGTAAGAGCCCGCTTGATTGGGATATGATTTACTCCCAACGGAACACTGCTCATCAATCCTTCTTCCTGCTGATAATCCAGACGTTTCAGCACACAGTTATATTTCTGTGCAATACCGGCCGTCTGGAAGATGGCATTATCCAGTGCCTGTTTTGTCTTTGCAGTATTTAAAAAGAGCGCTGTTACAAGGAACATACGCTCATTTC